>ENA-UOJC01000062-UOJC01000062.1-human-gut-metagenome-genome-assembly--contig:-C104-NODE-62-length-176891-cov-16.859898_pt1 | contig 176891 bp, 149 predicted proteins | sample MGYA00242339_ERZ723886 | MGnify/ENA metagenome assembly ERZ723886 | reverse complement strand
GGAGATAGTAATCATCGACAGTCAAATGAATTACCGAGAAAAACTTGACACTTACCCCCGGCGGGCTCCTCTTGACTTTTTTACACCCTTTATGATATATTTTCAGCAATACTATCTATCTTTTGGATAGGGTTTTAAAGGAGGTTTTCATATGGCTAAGAAAAGAATAGTAGGTGTGGCAGGCCTTGGGCATGTAGGTGCCCATGCGGCATTCTGCCTGGGTATGATGGGGATTGCTGATGAAATCCTTCTTTGCGATGTGAAGGAGCAGAAGGCCATCAGTGAGTGTCAGGACCTGAATGATGCGGTCATGTACATGCCTAATCATGTGGTATATCGGGTGACTGACTATGCAGGATTGAAGGACTGCGATGTGATTGTGAATGCAGTGGGAGATGTGAGCCTCTGTGCTACAGGGAATCGGGATGATGAGCTGGAAAATAGTGTGCGCCAGGTGGCGGATTATGTGCCGAAGGTGATGGAGGCCGGATTCGACGGGATTTTCGTTACCATTACCAATCCCTGTGACGTGATCGCCCACTTGATCGCCAAGCTTTCCGGACTTCCCCGGGGACGGGTGGTAGGTACGGGAACCCTTCTTGATTCTTCCCGCCTGATTCATGCTATTTCGGACCAGACAGGTCTGGATGCCCGGGGTTTCTTTGCCTTTATGATGGGGGAACATGGAAGTGCCCAGATGGTTCCCTGGTCTCAGGTCAATTTCTACGGCCAGACGCTGGAGCAGATGGAGGAAGATCCCCGCTTCCTCTTTGATAAGGACAAGGTGCAGGAAAAGGCCATTAAAGGCGGCTGGGTGACTTACCAGGGCAAGCAGTGTACGGAGTACGGCATTGCATCGGCGGCAGCTACGCTGGTGAGGACGATTTTCCATGATGAAAAACGGATTCTTCCCTGTTCTGTAGAACTTCGGGGGGAATATGGGGAACAGGATGTGTTCTGCGGTGTGCCGGCAGTCATCGGTATCCATGGGGTGGAGGAAGTGCTGGAGTATGATCTTCCGGACAATGAGATGAAGCGGTTCAAAGAATGCGTAAATACGATTCATCGGAATATTGAGAGGGGAAACCGCTTCCTGCCCTGATAAGGGGACGACCCTTACGTGGTGAAATTGGAATTTCCAGGTCTTTGATTTTGGCGGACTTGGCCGGGCATGAAGCTTTCTCAAAAGGGGCTGTGAAGAAATGATTACCATTTTTTCACGGCTCTTTTTAGATGATCACCATATGATGACAGGCGGCCTGCCGCTATGGTCATCTCGAGGTGGGACCTGCCGGTATGGGAGTAAAGGCTTTGGATACTATTGAAACGCTGAGCCGGGAGATCTCCTGCCACCATGGGGCTCGCCCTGCTTCGGTGTGAGATTTCTCCACTCCGCTTCGACCGTCGAAATGACGGGGTGCGGGGTGATATCTGTGTGGTTTATGGTATGCGATTTCAGGATTTGAATTCCGTCCTTTCCAATCGCTTACTATCTGATAAAGATTCCATCATTTTTTCACAGCTCTTTTTGTTATGAAATATGGGATTCATGAGGAAGAGGAAGGAGGACTTTTCCTCGTCTATTTCTTCTGATATCCATTGATTGGAAATGCAGCGTCTGCAAACTAATAGATATATAGATATAAAAGCAGATATTTTTGTGATTTTACGTCTTAAAATAATTACATAAAGATTATTAAAAATTGAAATCATAGATAAAAATATGAATAAAACCATCAATTCATATTTATTTTAAATCTATAAACTTATTTGTTTCATGAATCGATAGGTAAATCGATACCAATTTATAGAGGACTATTGATTTTAGAAAAGCCCCTTAGTACAATGTTACATATAACCCAAAGGGAAAGCTCCATTTATGGTTGAAGGGCCTTCCTGCTGACAGCTTTACGGTTCCCTTAAGGGAACCGATTTTAAAGGAGAGGATTGTATGAGACATATTCGTAAGGTCCTGGTGGCCAACAGAGGCGAAATCGCCATCCGCGTATTCCGCGCCTGCAGCGAACTGGGAATCCGCACAGTAGCCATTTATTCCAAAGAAGATATTCTGTCCCTGCACCGCAACCGGGCTGATGAAGCATACTTGGTCGGGGAAGGGGATAAACCGATTGACGCCTATCTGGATATTGAAGATATTATCCGTATCTGCAAGGAACATGATGTGGATGCCATCCATCCGGGCTATGGCTTCCTGGCTGAAAATGCCAAGCTGGCCAAACGGTGCGAAGAGGAAGGCATTATTTTCATCGGGCCGCGGGTAGAACATCTGATGATGTTCGGCGATAAGGTGAATTCCCGTATCCAGGCTGAAAAAGCAGATATTCCCATGATCCCCGGCTCCAAGGGAGCGGTGAAGAGCTTTGAGGAAGTGAAGGAGTTTGCCGAAAAGAACGGCTTCCCCATTATGATCAAGGCTGTTAACGGCGGCGGCGGCCGCGGCATCCGCAACGTGGACCGCATGGAGGATCTGGAAGAGGCTTACAACCGGGCCAAGTCCGAAGCCAAAATGGCTTTCGGTGATGATGATGTATATGTAGAAAAATGCATTATGAACCCGAAGCATATCGAAGTACAGATTCTGGGTGATGAACAGGGCAATGTGGTTCATCTTTTTGAAAGAGACTGCTCTATCCAGCGCCGTCATCAGAAGGTCATCGAAATGGCACCGGCCTGGTCCCTGCCTGTGGAACTTCGCCAGAAGATCTGCAATGCGGCAGTGAAGCTCATGAAACATGTACACTACCTCAATGCAGGTACTGTGGAATTTCTGGTAGACCAGGATGAAAAGCATTTCTATTTCATCGAAGTCAATCCCCGTGTCCAGGTAGAACATACGGTAACGGAAATGATTACCGATGTGGATATCGTGAAGACCCAGATTCTGATTGCCGAAGGGTACTCCATCGACAGTCCGGAAATCGCCATTGGCCAGCAGCAGGATATCTGGTACAAAGGCGTGGCTATCCAGTGCCGTATTACCACCGAGGATCCGCAGAATAATTTCATGCCTGATACAGGCAAAATCATTGCCTACCGCTCCGGCGGCGGCCCCGGTATCCGTCTGGATGCAGGCACTGCCTATGCAGGGGCTGTCATTACCCCTTACTATGATTCTCTTCTCGTTAAGGTTACAGCCCATGCTCTCCATCCGAAGGATACCATCCACAAAATGCTCCGCTGCCTGGATGAATTCCGGATTTCCGGCGTGAAGACCAACATTTACTTCCTGCAGAATATGCTCCGTACCCGGGATTTCCAGGAAGGGAAATGCGATGTCAACTATATTGACCGGAACCCCTGGCTCCTGCAGGAGCCGGACCTGATTTCCGACCGGGGCACCAAACTTCTTTCCTACATCGGCGATATCACGGTGAACGGCTATGCCGGCGCCGGCCATAAGGAAAAACCGGACTTTGCTCCCCTTCCGGTGCTGGATGCTTCCAAGGAAGAAGCACCGAAGGGAACCAGACAGCTTCTGGATGAACTGGGGCCGGAGAAGTTTGCCAAGTGGGTACTGGACCACAAGGAAGTCATGTTCATGGACACCACGTACCGTGATGCCCATCAGTCCCTGCTGGCTACCCGCGTGAGGACCCATGATATTATGAAGGCCATCCATTATACGGCTGTCCATGTGCCTGAGCTTTTCTCCTTTGAAAACTGGGGCGGCGCTACCTTCGACGTGGCTTACCGTTTCCTGGATGAAAGCCCCTGGGACAGACTCCGCCAGATGAGGAAGGCTGCACCGAATATTCTTTTCCAGATGCTGACCCGCGGCGCCAATACCGTAGGATATACCAACTATCCGGAAAATGTGGTCCGTCATTTCATCGACCAGGCTGCCGATAATGGCATTGATGTATTCCGTATCTTCGACTGCCTGAACCAGCTGAACCATATGACCGTATCCATTGATGAGGTACGGAAGAAAAATAAGATTGCAGAAGCCTGCTTCTGCTACACCGGCGACATTATGGACCCCAGCCGCCAGAAATACTCTCTGAAGTACTACACGGACCTGGCAAAGGAAATGAAGAATGCCGGCGCCAACATTATCGCCATTAAGGATATGGCAGGCCTTCTGAAACCGGAAGCAGCCTATGCCCTGATTTCCGCTCTGAAGGATGCAGTGGATCTGCCTATCCACCTCCACAGCCATGAAGGCGGCGGATGCACCCTCTACTCCTACGCCAAAGCTGTAGATGCAGGGGTAGATATTGTGGATGTGGCTACCGGTGCCCTTTCCAACGGCACCAGCCAGCCTTCCATGACCGCCATGTACTATGCGCTGCAGAACCATCCCCGTCAGCCGAAGCTGGATATCGATGCGCTGGAAACCATCGACCGCTACTGGCAGGGCGTACGTCCCTACTATGCCGGCGTAGATTCCCGCATGGCCAGCCCGAACACCACCGTATTCCAGCATGAAATGCCGGGAGGACAGTATTCCAACCTGCGCCAGCAGGCTACGGCCGTAGGCCTTGGGCAGGAGTGGCCGGAAGTGTGCCGCATGTATGCCAAAGTGAATATGATGTTTGGCGATATCATCAAAGTCACCCCGTCTTCCAAGGTGGTAGGGGATATGACCCTCTTCATGGTACAGAACCATCTGACAGAAAAAGATATTTATGAAAAAGGGGAAACCCTGGACTTCCCGCAGTCCGTAGTCGATTTCTTCGACGGCAAGCTGGGCATCCCCTACGGCGGTTTCCCGGAGAAGCTGCAGAAAATCATTCTTCGTGGACAGAAGCCGCATCTGGAAAGTCATCCTGCCGATGTGGACTTTGACAAAGTGAAGATGGAAATGAAGGAGAAACATATTCCCACCAGGGAAGAAGATGTATCGTCCTACTGCATTTATCCGAAGGTATTCAGTGACTATATGGAACGGTACCATAAGTACGGTGACCTTTCCATTCTGGATACACCGACCTATTTCTTCGGCATGAAGCCGGGTGAAGAAATCAGGGTGAACATTGATGAAGGCAAGATGCTGCTGGTGAAACTGGACAACATTACCAAACCTGACGGCGAAGGCAATCGGGAAATCCAGTTCGAGCTGAACGGCATGCCCCGGGAAATCAAGATTCATGATAAGCATGTGGCAGAAAGTGCTGTCAGTGCCAGAAAGGCGGACAAGGATATTGCCGGTGAAGTGGGAGCTACCCTTTCCGGCTCCGTGGTGAAGCTTCTGGTAGACAAAGGCGCTTCTGTGAAGAAGGGTGAACCGGTCATCGTGACGGAAGCCATGAAGATGGAAACTACTATTACTGCGCCGGTGGACGGTATCGTTTCCGAAATTCACGTGAAGGCAGGACAGAGAATCGAATCGGGAGACCTGCTCATGGTCATTGAATAACTGATTTGTCTGATAAAAAGCCCTGGCTCATGACGAGTACAGGGCTTTTTCAGACATTTGCCGCATGCAGACATCATAAGGCGGCATAGCATGAACTAAATGGTGTACCTTTTAATCATATATGGTTTTCGCACTTGCCATGGCAGGTGCGGCAGGGTATACTATTTAGAATACATGGGGAATAAACTGGGAGTATGGAAATCATGGTTTGATTCAGGTTTTATTTAGGAGTGGAATCTGAGGCATTTCGACCGGTGTTTCCAAATGGGAGTAAATGGGATTTTATTTCATTGGAGGAGGAGTTTATCGTGTTAAGCCAGATTAAGAGCATCCTTGGCAAGGTGTCTCTCATCAAGCAGATAGCCGTAGGTCTTGTGATTGGTATCTGCATTGCCGTCTTTTTCCCGCCGGCCATTCCGGTGGTCAAGATTTTCGGTGACCTTTTTGTTAAAGCCCTGAAAGGGGTAGCACCGATCCTGGTATTCTTCCTGGTCATGAATGCCATGGCCCAGAGGAAGGAAGGCTCCAGCGGCAGCATGAAGCCTATTATTGAACTGTATGTGATTGGTACGTTCCTGGCTTCCCTGGTGGGCGTAACCATGTCTTTCCTGTTTCCTACGTTCCTGTCTCTCCAGGTGGCACCGGATACGAAACTGGCACCGCCAAGTGGCATTGTGCAGGTTCTTCACAACCTGATCTTAAGCATCGTAGATAACCCGGTAGCAGCCCTGATGAACGCCAACTACATCGGTATCCTTGGCTGGGCTATTATCTTGGGCATTGCGCTGAAGACCTGTGCCGGAGACACCACCAAGGCCTGCCTCAATGATATTGCCGCCGGTATTACCAAAGTAGTCACCTGGGTCATCCATTTCGCACCTCTTGGTATTATGGGTCTGGTAGCTGATTCCGTAGGTACCGCAGGTCTGGGTGCTCTTCTGGGCTATGTACAGCTGCTGGGCGTCCTCATCGGCTCCTACTTCCTGGTAGCCCTGGTGATGAATCCTCTTATCGTATTTGCCAAAGTACGCAGGAACCCCTATCCCCTGGTATGGACCACCATCCGTGAAAGCGGCGTCTATGCTTTCTTCACCAGAAGCTCTGCTGCTAACATTCCGGTGAACCTGTCCCTCTGCAAGAGACTGGGACTGAATCCGGATACCTTCACCATTTCCATTCCGCTGGGTGCCACCATCAACATGGCCGGCGCATCCATTACCATTTCCGTGCTGGCTCTGGCTGCTGCCCATACCCTGGGTATTGAAGTAGATATGGCTACGGCCCTTCTGCTCTGCATCGTTTCTACCGTTGGTGCCTGCGGTGCATCCGGCGTAGCCGGCGGCTCCCTGCTCCTCATTCCGGTTGCCTGCGCATCCTTCGGCATCGGCAATGATATTTCCATGCAGGTGGTAGGTGTAGGTTTCATTATCTCCGTACTGGAAGATGCCTGCGAAACCGCCCTCAACAGTTCCAGCGACGTGCTCTTCACTGCCACTGCAGAATTTGCAGAACGCAGAAAGAATGGCACACTGAAAGCATCTGACATGGTTCCAAAGGATGAACATTGATTGATCCATAAAAAAGCTGTGAAAAAATGTAAATCATTTTTTCACAGCTTTTTTTATCCACTGCAAAAACTCCTGAATCATTTTCTACCCTTTTCCGGCAGGACTTCTTCCTTCTTCCGGCAGCGGGACGGAAGAAAGGGAAATGGCAGGTTTTGATTCAGGAGTTTCTGTATTCAGTACCTTGAGAGTTCCGATTCATATGAGGAAGTTTTCCCCTTTCCTTCACCTGTCCCTTACAGGGTGTGTGCACAACAGGCAGGGAGAAGGGTGATCCTTCCGGGCCCTTTCGGTTCTCCATTCCTATAGTCAGTCAAGGGACATGGATTTCTCCTTTGTGGAATGGGCTTGCCATTCCCTGATAAATATCATAAAATAGACAGGATTCTATATACATATTTCCTTCTGCTTGTTTTATCATCGTATTTTTACAGCTTCCATAGTGCACGGTTTCTCTGGAAATGATAAAATAAAAAGAGTTGACGCAGGAGGTTTTTATGGAAACAATCGGTCTCTTGGCAGGTATCGGCACCCTTCCCGTGGAATTTACGGAGGCGGTGAAATCCCAGGGTTATCGGGTGGTATGCATTGCGGTGATTCCGGGCATTGATCCCCGTCTGAAAGATTTGGCAGACGCCTATTATGAAATCAGCGCATTCAAGCTGAATAAGGTGATTAAGACCCTGGTGAACGAAGGGGTGAAGGAAGTCACCATGATTGGCAAGGTGACGAAGGAGTGGCTTTTTAAAAACCATCCTTTCCCTGATCTTCGGGCCATCAAAGTATTGAACCGTTTAAGAAAAATGAATTTCAAGGACGACACAGTGACCCTGGCCATTGTGGAGGAACTGGCAAAGGACGGCATTTCCGTTCTTGACCAGACGAAGTATTTAAAGCCTCTTATGCCGGGGCCCCAGGTGTTTACGAAAAAGAAACCCACTGAGGCACAGATGGCTGATGTGGCTTTCGGCTTCAAGGCAGCCAAGGCCATCGGCGCCATGGATCTGGGACAGACAGTGGTGGTGAAAAACCAGGCTGTCATGGCAGTGGAAGCTATCGAAGGCACCGATGCCTGCATCCGCCGGGGCGGAAGTCTGGCCAGAGGCGGCGCGGTGGTGGTAAAGACGGCAAAGCCTTCCCAGGATACCCGGTTTGACATGCCTGCCGTGGGACTGACCACCCTTCATTCCATGGAAGAATCAGACTGCGCCGTACTGGCTATCGAGGCCTGGCACACCCTTTTTGCAGAAAAGGAAGCGGTCCTTGCAGAAGCGGACCGGAAGGGAATCGTGATTCTTGCGGTAGAACAGGATAAGATATGAAAATAATGATGTCTGCCGGAGAGGCTTCCGGCGATATGCATGCTGCTGCTGTGGCGGCAGAGCTGAAACGGATCATGCCGGAAGCGGACATATTCGGCATGGGCGGCGCCGACATGAGAAAGAGCGGTGTCCGTATTATATATGATATAGAAAATCTGGGCATTATCGGCGTGGTGGAAGTGATCCGCCATATCCCCTTCTTCTTCCGTCTCCGTGCTTTTCTGAAGAAAGCCATGGTGGAAGAGAAGCCGGATGTGCTGGTGTGCGTGGACTATCCGGGATTCAACATGAAACTGGCCCATGTGGCAAAGGAGCTGGGAATCCCGGTGATTTACTACATTGCGCCCACCATCTGGGCCTGGAATAAGGGCAGGGCCAAAAACATTGTGCGGGATGTGGAGCAGGTGGCTTCCATATTTCCTTTTGAGGCAGAGGCCTATCGGAAGGCAGGGGCCCGCGTCACTTTTGTGGGCCATCCCCTGGCGGATACGGTGAAGCCCTCCATGTCCTTTGAGGAGGCCATGAAATATTTTCATGGAGATCCCTCCAGGAAGCGAGTGCTCCTCATGCCGGGCAGCCGGAAAAATGAGGTAGCCGGCCTTCTTCCCATGATGCTGGAGGCGGCGAAAAGGCTGGAGGAAAAGGAAAGGTGCCAGTTTTTTATTCCCCGGGCCTCCACCATTCCCAAAGACATGCTTTTGGGAATCATAGGAAACACATCCCTTTCCATTGAAATCACCGAGGGTCATCAATATGATCTCATGCATATCTGCACCGCCTGCGTGGCATCTTCCGGCACAGCCACTCTGGAAACGGCTCTTATGGAGCTTCCTACGGTGCTGGTATATAGACTGGCGCCGGTGACCTGGTTTCTGGCCAATCTTCTGGTTCATGTAAAATATGCAGGCCTTCCCAACCTTCTCCTGAACCGGGAGGTGACACCGGAGCTTCTCCAGGACAGGGCCAATGCGGATAACATCGTGTCCATTCTCCTTCCCTGGCTGGAAGATGAAAAGAAAAGGGAAAAGAATGTGGAAGAAATCCGGGAAGTGCGGAAAGCCCTTGGATCCGGCGGAGCTGTCCATCGGGTGGCCGAGCTTATTATAAAGACTGCAGGAGCGGTTCATGGCAAATAAACGAAGCAAATTAAACAGTTATAAAAGGCTTCTCCATTTTCTGAAGCCCTATATCAAGCTGCTGATTATATCCATCATCTGTATGGTGGCTGTATCGGCATCCAATCTTTACGTTCCCTGGATTATCAAGGACGTGATTGATAAGGTACTGGAAGATAAAGACCTCACCATGCTTTATCTGATTATTATTTCCATTATTGTGGTGTTCTTCATCCGCGGTTCCACCACCTTTGCCCACCGCTACCTCATGGGGTACATCGGGCAGTCGGTAATCCGGGATTTACGAAACAAGCTCTACGAGCATCTGCAGAAGCTGCCCATTGCCTACTTTGATAAAAGGCGTACCGGTGAAATCATGAGTAACCTCACCAACGACATCGGCGCCCTGCAGACGGCCATGACCACCGACTTCATCATGCTGGTACAGGAAGGAGCCATTTTCATCGGTTCCTTTGCCGCCATGATTTACCTCCAGTGGAAGCTCACCATTCTCTGCCTTATCATTGTGCCACTGGTGTCGGTGACCATCAAATTCTTCGGCAGGAAACTTCATTCCTCCGGCCGGAGCGTGCAGGAAAGACTGGCTGATGTGACGGCCATGCTGCAGGAAACCATTTCCGGCGTCCGCATTATCCGAAGCTTCAACCGCTGCGACTACGAAACGAAACGGTTCAGACAGGTGAACCAGAACAATTTCAAGGCCACTGTGAAATCCATCCGCCAGCAGAGCCAGCTTACGCCGGTGGTGGAATTTCTGGCGGCCCTGGCCATTACGGTGATTATCTGGTACGGCGGCGTGTCTGTCATTGACGGCATTATGACGGCCGGCGAGCTGATTGCCTTCCTTATTTATGCCATCAATCTGGCAAACCCCATTAAGCGTATTGCAGACAGCTACGGAAATATCCAAAAGTCCCTGGCAGCAGCGGACAGGGTTTTTGCCATCCTTGATGAAAAGGAAGAAGACCAGAACCATGAAGATGAAAAGCCGCTGGTGGTGAAGAAAGGGCTGGTGGAGGCAAAGCATGTACAGTTTGCCTATGAAGAAGGTCATCCGGTCCTCACGGATTTGAATTTCAAAGCCAACCCCGGTGAAACCATTGCCATTGTAGGTCCCTCGGGGGCCGGCAAATCCACCATTGCCAACCTGCTTCCAAGGTTCTATGAAATTACCGGCGGTGAAATCGACATTGACGGCATGGATATTCGCAAAGCGGATCTGGGGTCCCTTCGCGACCAGATCGGCCTGGTGCCCCAGGATACCCTTCTTTTCAATACGTCCATCAAGGACAATGTGCTCTATGGCCGTCTGGATGCCACTGACGAAGAAGTGTGGGCGGCTGTCCGCTCTGCCAACGCGGAGAAATTTATCAGAGAACTGCCTGACGGCATTGATACCAGGGTAGGGGACCGGGGACTGATCCTCTCCGGCGGCCAGCGCCAGCGTATCGCCATTGCCCGGGCCATCCTGAAAAATCCGAAAATCCTTATCCTTGATGAAGCGACTTCCGCTCTGGATACGGAAAGTGAAAAAGTGGTGCAGGATGCTCTGGATAAACTGATGGTAGGCCGTACGGCTTTCGTCATTGCCCATAGGCTTTCCACCATTAAGAATGCAGACCAGATTCTGGTGCTGAATGACGGCGTCATTGCCGAACGGGGCACCCATGACGAACTGATGGCAAAGGGCGGCCTCTACTACGACCTCTACACCATGAGCGCCAAAGTGACAGAAGCAGAGGATTCGGTGGAAGACAAAAAGAAAGAGGGATAGTGAGCTGGTGAGCCAGCTTCCAGGTCTTTCAAGACATTGGCCGCCTGTCGCAGGAAACAAGAACTTTCCTCAGCCCTCAAATCTCAAATCTATTCTCCCCCTGATTGTTCCGACAAAGGAGATATCCCATTGTATTGGTTTTATAACATCTGCCTGGTGGCTTACTGGATTCTCCAGATTCCCCTTCTGATTTACCGGCTTGTATTTGAAGAAGGCTTTTATGACAGACTGAAGCAGAGTGCCGGCATCATGCCTACGCCTACGCTGCTGCAGATTGCAGACCACAATGCCATCTGGGTTCATGCCGCTTCCGTAGGGGAAGTGGTGGCAGCCAGCCCCATTGTGCGGGAACTGAAGAAGAAATACCCTGATGAAATGGTGGTGGTGTCTGTAGTTACCGCCACAGGCCACCGCATGGCCCAGCGCATTATTCCGGAAGCGGACGGGCATATATTCTTCCCCTTTGACCTGCCGGTCATTACGGAGCGGATTGTAAACATCGTAAACCCCAAGGCCATTATCCTCATTGAAACGGAGTTGTGGCCCAATTTCCTCCGCCTGGCCTGGAGGAAGAAGATACCGGTGATGATGATGAACGGCAGAATCAGTGGCCGCTCCATGCGCCGCTATTCCCTCATCAAGCGGTTTACCACCAGAATGCTCCTGCAGATCCGGAAATTCTGCATGCAGTCTAAAATCGACAGGGAACGCATTATTTCCATGGGGGCCATTCCCAAAAGGGTGGTTATTACAGGAAATACGAAGTATGACCAGACCTATGCGGAAGTGTCGGAGGAAGAACGGGCCAAGCTCAGAAGGGAATTCCGCTTTGAAGGGAAGGGCCCCATCATTGTGGCAGGCTCCACCCATGGCGGGGAAGAGGAAATCGTGGTACGCACCTTCGGAAAGGTTCTGGAAAAATATCCGGATGCCCGCCTTCTTCTGGCAGTCCGCGAAATTACCCGTGCCGCCTCGGTGCGGTTCATGATCAAACACCAGGGCTACACCGTGCTCCGCCGCTCTAAAATGGGAACGGACGAAGATGACGGCAAGGGCGCCCAGATCGTGATTCTGGACACCATCGGTGAACTGGGACGGCTCTACAGCCTGGCAGATGTGGTGTTTGTGGGAGGCAGCTTTGTCAAAGTAGGCGGCCATAATATCCTGGAACCGGCAGCCCATGGAAAACCGGTGCTTGTAGGTCCCTATATGTTCAATTTCCAGGAAATCTTCGAGCTCCTTTCCCAGCGGGGCGTATGCATCATGACCCCCGATGAGAAATCCTTTGAAACCACGCTTCTTGACCTTCTGGGAAATCCGGAAAAAATGAAGAAAATGGGAGAAGCGGCATTGGAAGTGGTTCATGAAAATCAGGGGGCCACAGAAAGAAATATTGCTTCCTTTGAAGAACTGGTGAAGGAATATGGTATCAAACTGAGGGAAAACGCATGAGTCTTGAAAATTACGTCACCGGCCTGATGAAGAATCCTTCTCCGGACCTGAAAGGGAGGCTCATGCTCTCTCTTCTGGACAAGCTGGAAAAGCTGTACCTGTCCCAGGTGGTGAAGCGCCGGGAGGCGGAAGAAAAAGCAGCAGAAGACTGCGGGATTCCTGTCATTTCCGTAGGCAATGTGACTGCCGGCGGCACAGGGAAGACACCCTGTATCATCAAAATGGCGGACATGCTGGAAAAGGAAGGCTTCCATCCTGCCATTATCAGCCGGGGCTACCGGAGCGGCCTTGAAAAAGAGGGCGGCCTTGTTTCCGACGGGGCGCATATCCTCGTTTCCCAGGCCATGGCAGGGGATGAGCCTTATATGATGGCCCTGAAACTGCCTCATGTACCGGTACTGGTGGGGAAAGACCGGCTGCGGTCGGTGGAAAAGGCAAAGAAGCTGAAAGCGGATATTCTTCTCATGGATGACGGTTTCCAGTATTGGAAACTGAAAAGGGACAGGGACCTGGTGCTTCTTGACTGTACCAATCCCTTCGGCTATGAACATGCCCTCCCCCGGGGGCTTCTCCGGGAGCCGCTGGATGCATTACAAAGGGCCAGTCTTTTCATCCTTACCAAGAGCGACCAGGTGAATGAGGAACAGGTGGAGGAAATCAGAAACCGGCTGGAAAAGCTGGCGCCGGGCATTCCTGTTATCTGTGCCTGCCACCAACCTTCCCGGGCCGTGGCTTTCACGAAATGGATGGAAAGGAACCATGAAGGCCCCCTTGCACTGGTGAAAGGGAAAAGGGCTTACCTGGTTTCGGGCATAGGAAATCCGGCGGCCTTTGCCAGAACAGCCGGGGAGGCAGGCCTCTTCCTTACCGGTGAAATGGCCTATGATGACCACCATCATTACAGCGATGAGGATTTGAGAAACGTCATATCGGAAGCGTTGAAGTATGGCGCAGATATGATTGTGACTACTGAAAAAGATGCAGTGAAGATGATGAATCTGAAAGAAATCAAAAGAGCGGCCGTCCCCCTGTATGTACTGGAAATTGAAATGGCCTTTCCGGAGGGGGAAGCGGCTTTAAGGAAGCAATGGGAGGATTTGAAATGAAAGCTGTATGTATTATTCCGTCAAGGTACGCCTCTACCCGGCTTCCGGGCAAGCCCCTTCGCATGATTGCCGGCGAAACGCTGGTACATCGGGTGTATGAAAGAGCCCTTCTGGCCAAGGTGCCGGAACGGGTTATCGTGGCTACAGACCATGAAGATATTGAAAAAGAAGTGAAAGCCTTCGGCGGCCATGTGGTGATGACCTCTGTCAACCATCCCACCGGCACCGACAGGCTGGCAGAAGTGGCAGCAAAGTTTCCGCAGTATGATATTATTGTGAATGTACAGGGCGATGAACCGCTGATCGACCCCGACGTCATTGACGGGCTGGCCAAGGACCTGATGGACCATGAAGAGCTGGACATGGCTACCGTGGCTACCCCTCTCAGAAAAGAGGAGTATGATGATCCGTCGGCGGTGAAAGTGGTAGTCAACCGGAAAGGAGAAGCCCTTTATTTCTCCCGCTCCCTGATTCCCTATCCCCGCCATGATTTTGCAGAACCGCCGCTGAAGCATGTGGGCATTTATGCTTACCGCCGGGATTTCCTTCTGGCTTATGCCAAAATGGAACAGACTCCGCTGGAAAAGACGGAATCCCTGGAACAGCTGCGGGCCCTGGAAATGGGCTATAAAATCGGCGTTATTTCCGTCAAAACCGAAGATATCGGTATTGATACAGAAGCAGACCTGAAGAAAGCCAATGAGTATTTTGAAAGGAATCACTTATGAAAACAATCCATGTAGGAAATCTGACACTGGATGGGGAAAAGCTTTTCCTCATCGCCGGCCCCTGCGTTATTGAAGGTTATGACCGCACGCTCATGATCGGCCGGGAAATCAAGAAAATCTGTGAACGGCTGGGGGTACAGTATATTTTCAAAGCATCCTACGATAAAGCCAACCGCTCCTCCTTCCATTCTTTCCGCGGGCCGGGACTGGAAAAGGGCCTGGAAATCCTGGCGGATATTAAAAAGGAGCTGCAGGTGCCGGTACTGTCTGACGTCCATGATGTGACCCAGCTGGCTCCGGCATCCAAAGTGCTGGATATGCTGCAGATTCCTGCCTTCCTCTGCCGCCAGACAGACCTGGTTTACGGCGCTGCCATGACAGGCAAACCGGTGAATGTGAAAAAGGGCCAGTTCATGGCACCGGAAGACATGAAAAATGTGATTGAAAAGATGGAAGAAGCCCATAATCCGAACCTGGCAGTGACAGAACGGGGAGCATCCTTCGGCTACCATAACCTGGTGGTGGATATGCGCTCTTTCCCTATTATGCGTCAGTTCGGCTACCCCGTTATTTTTGATGCCACCCACAGCGTACAGCTCCCCGGCGGCATGGGAAGCTCCACCGGCGGACAGCGGGAATTCATTCCCTACCTGGCCCGGGCAGCGGCAGCTTCCGGCGTAGACGGCTTCTTCATGGAAGTCCATGATAATCCGCCGGAAGGCCTCTCTGATTCTACCAACATGCTTTACCTTTCTTCCCTGGAGGATCTTTTGAAAGATCTCATCGCCATTAACCAGGTGGTCAGGAAGGATAAGGAAAAGGGACTGGGCGGTCAGTGAATTAGTGAGCTGGTGAGTCTCTGACGATGAAGACCGGGGCCGGGACCGTCAGCCTTTCTCCCTCTTAACCTGCTTCATTTGATATATTTCAAAGAAAAAGTATTGTATAATAATAAGATACGAAGATTCTTTTTCCTGTTTTCTTTTACAGCATTGTGGAGGCAGTATGTCAGTCATTGGAACAGCTTCGCGAGTGCTCCGCGATGAGGCGGACGCAGTCATTTCCCTGGTGGATAAGCTGGACGGCCAGTTTGAAGAGGCAGTCCATCTCATTGAAAATGCCAAAGGCCGGGTGGTGCTGACGGGCATGGGCAAATCAGGACATATAGCCAGGAAGGTGGCAGCCACCATGGCCAGCACCGGCACGCCAGCCTTTTTCCTTCATCCGGCAGAGGGCATTCACGGCGATCTGGGCATGGTGACTGCCGATGACGTGGTGATTGCCTATTCCAACAGCGGTGAAACGGCAGAAGTACTGAACATTCTTCCTTCCCTGAAACGCATTGGCGCCAAACTGGTGGCAGTTGTCGGAAATCCCCGCTCCACCCTTGCCAGAAATGCGGATGCCGTGCTGGATGCAGGAGTGAAAAAGGAAGCAGACTCCCTGGGACTGGCGCCTACCAGCTCCACCACTGCTGCCCTGGCTCTGGGAGATGCGCTGGCCGTATGCCTGATGGAAAGGCACCATTTCACTGCTGATAATTTTGCTATTTTCCATCCCGGCGGTTCTCTGGGGAAAAAGCTCCTTCTGACGGTGGAAATGGTGATGCACAAAGGCGAAGAAAATCCGCTGATTCAGGAAACCGCTTCCGTGAAAGATGCCCTTTTCGTCATGACTGATAAGGGTCTGGGCGCCGTGTCCGTGGTGGACAAAAAAGGATGCCTGAAAGGGCTCATGACCGACGGCGACGTACGGCGGGGCCTGGAGAAGGGAGTGGATTTCCTGTCCCTTCCGGTGGATGCGGTGATGACCGTGAACCCCCAGGTGATTCACAAGGAAAAGCTGGCAGCCGAAGGGCTCCACAAGATGGAAGAGCACCGGCCTCATCCCATTACGGTGCTTCCTGTGACAGATGATGAGGGAAAGGCCATCGGCATGATCCACATTACAGATCTCCTCAAGCAGGGGGTTATGTGATGAAGAAGGCGGAAAGAATCAAGCTCATTGCTTTTGATGTGGATGGCACTCTGACGCCGGGGTACCTGGTCATGGGAGAAAAGGGAGAAATTTCCAAGATTTTCCACGCCAGGGACGGCCTGGCCATTGCCCTGGCCCATCGCATGGGCTATATCACCGGTTTCATTACCGGAAGGAAGAGTCCCATTGTGGAAAACCGGGGGAAAGAGCTGGCTGTGGATTTCGTCCTCATGGGTGTTGCAGACAAAGTGAAGGCCATGGAAGGCCTTTTGAAAACCTGTGGACTTTCCTGGGACGAAGCCGCTTACATGGGAGATGACCTGAATGATCTGCCTCTCATGGAAAAGGCCGGCTTTTCCGCCTGCCCCAAAGACGGAGTGAAGGAAGTGCAAAAGGCGGCAGATTTTATTTCCTCCTGCCAGGGAGGAAAAGGCGCAGCCCGGGAGTTTATTGAAAAAGTGATGAAAACCCAGGGGCGCTGGAAGGAAGCCGTGGATTCCTATAGAAAGAAGCAGGATACTGTTTCACAGTAGTATCCTCAGGATATAATGATTAAGTTTTCCGGAAAGAAGTGAAGCCATGTTATTCAATGTACGTTACGGGATATTGAAGGGAATCAGCAGTCTTCTCTGCTCCATGTCCTACGACCGTATCCTGGCCATCGGGCGCTTTTTGGGGCCCTGCATTATGAACCGCATAGCAAAACAGAAGAAACGCGGAATCCGGCAGATCATGATTGGACTTGGCGTCTCTCGTCCGGAAGCGGAAAAACTGCTGCAGAAGGTGTATGAGCATATCGGCATGTCGGCCATGGAAATGCTCTACATGCCCCGTTTATGCCGGGAGAAGGACCATATCGACGATTATGTGAAAATCGACCATCCTGAATATCTGGAAGCGGCCTACGCGGAAGGAAAGGGCATTGTCGGTCTTACGGCCCACATGGGGAACTGGGAGTGGCTGGGCGCAGGTCTGGCCCTTCACGGCTATGATACGTCGGCCATCGGTAAAAAGCAGTCCGACGATGCACTGATGAAGATGATCAACAGCTATCGGGCCATGGCGGGACAGCACATTTACCTCACCGGCACGGGAGGCTATGAAATGATTGCCGCAGCCCGGTCCATGAAAAAGAACCATATTCTGGGATTCCTTTCCGATAAGGATGGAAATAAGGTGGGGGTACCGGTGCTTTTTATGAACCGCGTATTCTCCTTCCCCCAGGGACCGGCGGTATTTGCCAAAAAATTCAAAGCCCCCATTGTTCCTATTTTCATCATAAGAAATCCGGGCGGGAGGGGCCATACCATCTGTGTAGGAAAACATTTCTACTACGAAGACACGGGAGACAGGAAGGGGGATCTCCTCCGGAATTCCCAGAAAATGGCTTCCATTATGGAGTCCTTTATCAAGGAACATCCTGAAGACTGGCTGTGGTTCCAGCACCTGTTCTGGACAAGGCCGGGAAAGATTAAAATGTATAATGAACTGGCTCCGGAAGACAAGAAAAAATTTGCATCCGGCATGGCTGAAGACTGGAACGAAACCAAAGGAGGAAAGGAATGAAAAAGAACCGGAATCTGATTCTGATTGTGGTAATCATACTCCTGCTCGCAGCAGGCATTTATTTCCTCTTTAAAGATGACAACAAGGGCATGAACACTGCTTCTTCCTCCGCTCCGTCCATTGAATTTCATAATTCCGACGTGAAGGAAACAAAGGATGGCAAGATTGTATGGCGCTTCAAAGCAGGCCATGCAACGGTGAGCAAGGACCAGAATTTTATTGATATGGAGCAGGTGGAAGGCGATTTTATGAAAGATGGCGATGAACTCCACCTGAAGGCTGATAAGGGCCGGATTGACCGTGGTGCCAAAACCGTTTATATTGAAGGAAATGTAGAAGGGTATGGCAGGGATGGCGAAGAGCTTTATGCCGAAAACCTGACCTACGATGGAAATAAGGATATCCTTTCCACCGATAAGGCTTTCGTGGTCAAGAAGGATGGAAAGGTACTGACTGCTGATGAGTTTGATGCGGATCGGGTCCTTCAGAAAATTACCGCCAGAGGACATGCAAAACTGGCAGAAGAGGAGGGGGCAAAGTGAGATTCTTATATACGGCGCTGGCAGCACTGGCTATTTCTGCAGGCGCTTTTGGAAGCGTTATGGCCGACGATATTACGGCAGATGTGCTGACCTATGATGGAAAAACAAAGGTGGTTACCGCTAAAGGCGACGTGGTGATCCATGCCAACCAGGGCGCTACTATTACCGGTGCCCAGGGCGAATACCATTTTGAAGACAGGAGCGCTTACCTGGAAGGAGGCGTCCGTTATGTAAAAGAGGCCACCACCCTTTCTGCAGACCGCATGTATCTCTATCAGGATAAGACGGCCCGGGGCATGGGAAGCGTTGATTTCCATGACGGGGCGGAAAACCGTACCCTGAAGGGAGACGACGTCATGTACAACCCGGATACGGGATTTGGGAAAATCGAAGGGAATGGCTATCTTTCCTCTCCCGATGGCACTCTGGAAGCTCCTCATATCGAGGGCAACCTGAAACAGGTCAAGGTCGTAGCCACCGGCGGGGTAAACCTGACCAGCAGCCTTCATAATGCTGTAGGCTATGGTGATGAGGCCGTCTATACAAGAACCGGCAGAGAAGGCACCGATGGCAAACTGGTGCTTTCCGGCAATGCCTGGGTGAACCAGAACGGCAATTCCTTCACCGGACCGGAACTGGTGCTCCGGGATGAGGATAAGGTGGTTGAAACGACAGGAAGAAGCACCATTGTTATTACCAATACAGGAAGCACGGAAGGCACCTCCGGTACCAGCGGCTCTTCCTCCAACACGGGAAGTGTGCCTCAGGGACCGGTAACGGCAGCCACTCCTATTGCAGGACGGCCTGAAGAAGCCGGGGCTCCTCTGGAGACCAGGGACAGCAAATGAAGATAGAAACACATAATCTCATCAAACGATATGGGGAAAGAACTGTAGTGGACCATGTGAATGTGGAAGTGGAGCAGGGAACCATCGTGGGCCTTCTGGGCCCTAACGGCGCAGGCAAGACCACCACTTTCTACATGATCGTAGGCATTATCCAGCCCGACGAAGGAGACGTTACCGTAGACGGCACCTCCCTGGTGGGCATGCCCATCTACAAGCGCCATCAGTTCGGCATTGGCTACCTGCCGCAGGAAGCCTCGGTGTTCCGGAAGATGACCGTATGGGAAAACCTCATGTCCCTTCTGGAAACGAGAAAAGAACTGACCCCGGCCCAGCGGAAAGAAAAGGCAGAAGCCCTTCTGGACGAATTCCATATCGGCCATGTGAAAGATACCCAGGGGAATGCCCTCTCCGGCGGCGAACGGCGCCGCGTGGAAATCGCCAGGGCCCTGACCATGGACCCCGCCTTTATCCTTCTGGATGAACCTTTCGCAGGGGTGGATCCCCTGGCCGTGGAAGATATCCAGAGCGTAGTGATGCATTTGAAAACCAGGGGCATCGGCATTCTGATTACCGACCATAATGTGCGGGAAACTCTGCGCATTGTGGATAATGCCTATATCCTTTCGGAAGGAAAGATCCTTCTTAAGGGAAAGGCCCATGAAATTGCCGTCAATCCGGTGGCGAAGAAATTCTACTTGGGGGAAAATTTCAGCTTATGACAGATTCAACCAAACAGGGAGGGAAATTCTGATGAGACTTTTGGACAAATACACATTAAAAGAATTTCTCGGCCCCTTTCTTTTCGGCGTTGCAGCTTTTACAGCCATCTTTCTGGGGGCGGACACCCTCTTAAAGATCGCAAGCTACGTAACAAAATACGGCGCATCCCCTGTCTCCGCCCTTAAAATCTTTATCCTCGCACTGCCCCGCATCGTGGTATACACCTTCCCCATGGCAGTCCTTCTGGGCGCGCTTATGTGCTTCTCCCGACTGTCCGGCTCCAGCGAACTTATCGTCATGCGCTCCTCCGGCCAGAGCTTCCTTCGACTGGCAGCGCCGGTATTCATTCTTTCCCTCTTCATCAGCCTCTGTGCCGTGGCATTCAATGAATATGTGGTGCCCTGGACGAATCGAGAATATGAATATGTGCTGAACACGGAAATCAAGAAGAACTTCAATCCCGGCGTCACGGACCATGTGGTGGTGCGGGATGTGCAGAACGGGAAAATCGTTCACCTGCTCTATGCAAGGCGGTACAATCCGGCTACAAAGGAACTGGAAAATATTACGGTCCAGGAATTCCAGAATGAAGAAGTGATCCGGGTGGAAAATGCCCCCAAGGCCATCTGGAAAAATGGCGTATGGATTATGAACGACGGCATCATCTATGACCTCACCGGCGACGGTGTGGACCGCATGATGCACTTTGACCGTCAGGAAATCCCCTATGCCCAGGCACCGGAAGATATTCCGAAGGAAAAGAAAAACTATGATGAAATGACCATCCGCGAACTGCTCCTGACCAAGAAGGCCTACGCGGCAGCCCATGCGGATACGACTCCCATTATGATGGAAGTGCACCGCCGCTTCTCCCTCCCCATGGCCAGCTTCGTTTTCGCCATCGTAGGAGCTCCCCTGGGCGTACAGAAGCAGAGATCCTCCTCCTCCATCGGCTTTGGCCTTTCCGTAGTCATCATCTTCCTCTACTACGCCATTATGACCTTCCTGGAAGCTCTGGGAAAAGGCCACGTCATGCCGGCCACCCTGGCCGTATGGCTGCCGAACCTTATTGCCCTCTTCACAGGCTGCTGGCTTATTCATCGAGTAGATAAATAAAAGAAAGAGTCGTGGGAATACCTGCGGCTCTTTTTTCATGGAAGGAAACCATTCGAAGCCAGTTTCCTGTCCGGCAAGGAAACACTGCGAATCACCGAAGCAGGAAACTGTCCCCACCTCACAATTTCCACTTTTGAATACCGGTATTTCATAAAAAGAGAAAAAACGGTATAATAAAATAAGATTCTGCTAAGATATAAGTTTCAGATCATATGAAAGGGAAGGAGGAGTTTCATGTTTATAGGGGCCGCCATATTTCTTGTCCTCATTGTCATGGGCGGGGTGATTGCCTTCCTGGGAGACCGTATCGGCTCCAAAGTAGGCAAAAAAAGGATGACTCTTTTCGGACTCCGGCCTAAATATACATCGGTGATTGTTACTATTATTTCGGGCGTACTCATTTCCTTTTCCACTGTGGCTGTCATGGCCGTGGTGAATGAAAACGTGAGGGTGGCTCTTTTTGGCCTGTCCAAACTGCAGACCCGGATGAATGATCTGAACCAGGAAATCAAGGTGAAGAACCGGGAACTGGAAAAGGGAAAGCTCCAGCTGGAAGCCCGGAATAAAGAATATGAAGATGTGACAAAGAAATCGGAAGAAACGTCGAAGGAGCTGGACCGGGTGGAAAGCCAGCGCATTTATATGGAACAGGAACTCTCTTCTGTGCAGGATGCCTATGATGAAGCAAAGGCCGGTGTGGAACGATCTGCTGCTGAAATCCGGGATCTGGAGAAAACAAAGGAAGATCTCAGCAGCAACATTCATACCCTGAACCAGGAAAAGAAAACCCTTCTGGAAAATATTTATGCCCTCCGCGAAGGACAGGTGGTCATGCAGGCAGGCCAGGTGCTTACCAGTGTTACGGTGGACGAAAACATGACAAGGGACCAGGCAGCCCATGTGCTGGAAAGTGTGCTGAACGATATTAACAACATGCTGAAGCAGCAGATGAACATTACCGATGAAAATGCCAACCTGGTCCGTATCAGCCAGGCCGATTTTGACAGCGCTGTCCAGGAAATCACCGGAGCAAAGAACAAGAAACTGGTCCGGATTGTGGCAGCCCAGAATCTGATCCGCGGGGAAAGGCTGATTGTAGACTTCGATATCCATGACAACCGTCTCATCTTCAGCAGAGGGGAAACGATTTATCGCGGAAACCTGGATGCTTACCAGAACATTAAAAACTATGAACTCCAGGTGCTTCGTTTTCTGAAGGATCTGAACCGCTATGCCCAGTCCAAAGGCGTGCTGCCGGACCCCATTACCGGCAATGTAGGCGTGCTGGAAGGACAGGAGCTGATTGACGTGATCCAGAAGGTGAAGGAATACGGCGGTCAGTGCGTACTTACCGTCACCGCCAGAAGGGATATCTACTCCCAGGGGCCCCTCCTCATTGACGTACGGGTGGACAGGAAGGATGGAAATCCATGATACTCTCAGTTGATCCGGGCAGGGATAAGACGGGCTGCGCCGTGGTAGAGGAAGATGGCAGCCTGGTTTTGAAGAAAGTGATTCCCACAAAAAACTATGAAAAAGAAATAGCAAAGCTCCTCTCTTCCTTCACCCCCGGGGCCCTCATCATGGGTAACGGCACCCGCCACCGGGAAATGAAGGAACGGAGTGAGAAACTGCTCCAGGCTATGGATAGGGATATCCCTGTGATTCTGGTGGATGAAAAATATACCACCGAAATGGGAGAGCAGTGGTATCGAAAAGACCATCCCCCCAAAGGCCTGGCCCGTCTCATTCCCGAGGGCATGCGCACCATTCCCGTGCCGGTGGATGACTATGTGGCCTGGATTATTGGAAATATCTACCTGGGTCATGTGAAAGCGGAAGACGTAGGTCATAGGAAGGTGTAGACGGCGTGGGAACAGGGCTATCATTACAACAGGAAACCCTTCGAGAACGGTTTCTTATCCGGCATGAGGGCATTGTGAATCATCACCATAGGAAATTTTTCGCCACCAGTTTCCTGCCCGGCATGAGGGCATTGTGAATCATTGCCATAGGAAACCCTTTGCGAGCAGTTTCCCATCCGTCATAGGAGCAGGGCAAGTCAACTTGTCGGGAAACGGGTTCACCCATATTTCTCATTTTTCCTCTTGACGAAATGGGAGAGATGTAATAAAATATCTAAGTGTCACGGGGCATAGCGCAGTTGGTAGCGCACCTGCTTTGGGAGCAGGGGGTCGCCAGTTCGAGTCCGGCTGCCCCGACCATAAATATGGCTCAGTAGCTCAGCTGGATAGAGCAACCGCCTTCTAAGCGGTGGGTCGTGGGTTCGAATCCCTCCTGGGTCACCAGCAGAAAAGCATTCCGGAAGGAATGCTTTTTTCATGAAGGGAAGAGGGCAGGCTTTTTGAAAATGCCTGCGCCTCCTTTCTATTGTTATGGGGAATATATTTTCTCTATTGATTTTTTTCTATTAGTAGAGTATCATTGTAGTCTAACTTAAGAAAAACAGGGCGGGCTATTTCATAAAAGGCTTCCGAGGAAGCAGGAAACAATCATATAGAAGCTCCCTGACAGATGTATATTGTAAAACATATTGGAATGTTTGAGGAGGTGTCCCTAATTTGGCAGCTAAGGCAGCACAGCTTGCACAGTGGCTAAAGGAACTGCAGGAACGGGTCAATGCGGATGGTAATCTTCCATATAATGAAATCATCCGTTTCACAAAAGAAAAATCATTGACACAGAAACAGTTGGATGGGATTTTTAATCTTCTTCATGAACACAATATCGATCTCGTTTATGATGAAGATGAAGACGCAGGAGAGCCGGATGAGGCTGATTTCAACGGAGATGATGATGATCTCTCCGAAGAAATGATTCTTGAAAACGAAGAAGACGGTCTGGAAGGCGATAAGGACTGGAACTCTTCCGATACAGCAGAAACGGAAGAGGCTGATTATGGAGCTGCCGGCGGTGTCAGCGACCCGGTACGGCTTTATCTTCGCGAATGTGGTGCCAATCCCCTGCTCAGTGCAGAACAGGAAATGAATCTGGCAAAGATTATCGAAAAGGGCAAGAAGAAGGATGCCACTCCGGAGGAGAAGGAAGTAGCAAGGGCTGCCAAGAAGGAAATGGCCAATGCCAATCTTCGTCTGGTGGTGTCCATTGCCAAGAAATATCCGGGCCGCGGCATGCCTTTCCTGGATCTGATTCAGGAAGGGAATATCGGTCTTCTGAAGGCAGTGGACAAGTTTGACTACACCAAGGGCTATAAATTCTCTACCTATGCCACCTGGTGGATTCGTCAGGCCATTACCCGCTCCATTGCCGATCAGGCCCGCACCATCCGCGTGCCGGTACATATGGTGGAAACCATTAATAAGATGAACCGGGTGGGCCGCCGGTTCCTGCAGGAACACGGACGGGAAGCTACCAATGAGGAACTGTCCAAGGAAATGGGCATCAGCGTGGAAAAAATCCGGGAAGCCAAGAAAGCAGCCCAGGATCCCATTTCCCTGGAAACGCCAATCGGTGAAAAGGAAGATTCCCATTTAGGCGATTTCATCGAAGATCAGAAGACAGCGTCTCCGGAAGATGAAGCAGCAGCCACCATGAGAAGAGAACAGGTCTACAAGATGCTGGATACCCTGACAGAAAGGGAAAAAGGCGTCCTGGCACTCCGCTTCGGCATGGATGACGGTACGCCCCGTACGCTGGAGGAAGTAGGCAAGCACTTTGGTGTAACCCGCGAACGTATCCGCCAGATCGAAGGAAAAGCGCTGAAAAAATTGAAAAAACAGGCCATGCCCATGGCAGGACTGTAAGAGAGAAGAGCTGTGCCGGAAGTGGCACGGCTCTTTTTTTCAGCGGGTGCTGTATGGCATTCCCGAAGAGTCATCGGCATAAAGCTCCTGGCAGGTCGGGCCGCAGAGTGTCTTCATGAATCCGGTTTCTGAAATCATTTTTCACTGGCTTTTCTGTGTTTCCTGTAGTATAATATTCAAGCATTCAGCATCAAAGTACCTGCTTTTTCATTGCAATGGGAGAAAAAGTATGATACAATGCTACTGTTAGTCTGGACAGTCCTCTGCCAAAAGCGATCGGCATGAATGTCTTGTGAGAAGGAGGAAAAGATCGTGAACATTATTGAAACACTGGAAAATGAACAGCTCAGAAATGACATTCCTGAATTCCGCCCGGGGGACACCGTCAGAGTTCATGTAAAGGTTGTCGAAGGAAAGACTGAACGTGTACAGGTATTTGAAGGCATCGTAATTGCCCGTAAAAATGCCGGCGTAAGAGAAACTTTCACCGTTCGTCGTATTTCTTACGGCGTAGGCGTTGAAAGAACATTCCTGGTTCATTCTCCCCGTCTGGAAAAGATTGAAGTGAAGCGCCGCGGCATTGTTCGTCGTGCTAAACTGTTCTATCTGCGCGGCCTGTCCGGTAAAGCAGCTAGAATCAAGGAAAGAAAATAATGGTAAAAGAACTGCAGCGCTGCTGCAGTTTTTTTATTGGAAAAATAGACTCTATTCAGAGACCTCTGTTTTTCTCATTGCCCGGATGTGATAGAATAGTAAAAGTGCAGGGAGGGCACAGGGTTTTGGTATTTTATAAGTGAGGAACCTATGAAATATAAATATGTCATTCCGGCAGTCTTATTATCTTTAGGAATGGTACTGCCTGTTTCTGCTAATAAAATAAAGAATGTATTCGTGGTGGACGAGCTGACGGTGGAAGTGGAAATGGCGGATCCTCTGACGAAGGAGGAGCTTGATCCCGCCCGTTTCCTGGCAAAGGACTATGAGCCGGCGTTTACTTTTAATGAGGGGGTAGAGGCTGTAGGCCTTCCGGTTCCCCAGAAGAGCGATGGATTCCATTACAACATTTACCGCATTGCGGTGAATGGACTGGACGTGGGCCCCATTTATCAGATTTCCTACCGCAAACAGAAACCGAAAACATTCAAATTTTATGGCGGAAGAGAGCAGGTGGACAAGTATCGCGATCGATATGGAAGCTATTTCTGATTTCATGAAAGGATATCTATGCATATTGTGTTAGTGGAGCCGGAAATTCCGGGCAATACAGGAAATATTTCCCGCCTCTGCGCAGCGGAGCATCTGACTCTTCATCTGGTGGAACCCCTTGGATTTTCCATTGATGACAAGCATCTGAAAAGGGCGGGCCTGGATTACTGGGACCTTCTGGAGGTTCATGTGCATCCCGATTTTTCATCGGTGGAACGGATGCTGAAGGGCCATCATTTTTATTACAATACCACCAAGGCCGTGAAGGCCTATACAGAGGTATCCTTCAGGGAAGATGATGTGCTGGTATTCGGCAAGGAAACCAAAGGGCTTCCGGAGGATATGCTCCTGGCCCACCGGGAGGACTGTATCCGGATTCCCATGATAGAAGAAGCCCGCTCTCTCAATTTATCCAACGCGGTGGCCATTGTGGCACTGGAAGCACTGAGGCAGACCGGTTTCCCCCATCTTTTGAAGGAAAGCGGCCGGTTGTTTAAAGGAGGCAGGGACACCCATGAATACGTATGATGCAGCTTATGATCTGGCAAGGGCCATCAAGGAAAGCGATGAAATGAAACGTTTGACTGCGGCAGCTGAAAAGATCAAGGGTGATGAGGAAGCCAGGAAAATGGTAAAGGAATATATCATGGCCCAGATGAAAGCTGACTATGCCAAACTGGCAGGACAGAAGGAAGACGAGGACAGCTACCAGCATCTGCAGGAGCTGGCTGTTTTGGTAAGCAACAACAGCAATGCCCAGGAATATCTCCAGGCATTTATCCGTTGGAATCAGGTAGCTGCGGATTTGCAGAAGATTGTATCCGATGCAATGGCGCAGGGTATGGATGTATTGGAACTGAATAAACAATGACAGACTGGAAAGCATTTCTTGATGGAATTTTAACTGAACGGCAGTACAAGCTGGATGAACCTATGAACCGCCACACCACTTATGGCATCGGCGGACCGGCAGACTGCTTTGTCATGCCCCAGACCACGGAGGAACTGAAGAAGGTTCTTTCTAGAGCTCATGAGGAGGGCATTCCCGTCACCTTTATCGGCGGCGGCTCCAACCTTCTGGTATCGGATCTGGGCATTCGGGGGATTACGGTGTGCACCAGCCGCCTGAAGCAGGACATGACCTGTCATGAAACCTGGATTACTGCCATGGGCGGCGTAGGCACCGGCACCATTTCCCGCTTTGCGGAAAAGAACAGCCTCAAAGGCTTTGAATGGGCTGTGGGTATTCCAGGCACCCTCTGCGGCGCTGTATTTATGAATGCCAACGGCTACGGCAGCCAGATGAAGAACGTGGTGGAGGAAGTGTATACCATTTCCAGTGACGGCACGGAAGACCGTACCTATGGATGGGATGATCTCCATTATGGCGACAGCGACAGCGTTTTCATGCATAACGGTGATATCATTGTGGGGGCCAAGCTCCATCTGGCACCGGGCAATGCTGATGAAATCAAGAGGAACATGACGGAACACCAGATTTCCAGAAGGACCAAGCAGCCTCTGGAAAAGAGGAGCGCCGGCACCATGTACCTCCGTCCGCCGGGATACCATGTGGGACCCATGATTAAGGACTGCGGTCTCATCGGCTTTTCCGTCGGAGATGCTCAGGTGTCCACCAAGCATCCGGATTTTGTGGTGAATAACGGCCACGCTTCCTGCAAGGATGTACTGGCAGTGCTCCATGAAGTGCAGAAGCGGATTATGGACAATTACCATATCCACGTACCCCTGGATGTGCGGATCCTTGGTGAAGGGGTCAAACAGGAAAGATAAGGAGTCACTGGTTCCTTTATGGAATCAGGGGAGACATACAAAAAGAACCGGCTTTGTGAGCCGGTTCTTTTTGTATGTCTCTTTTGGCTATGATTTTTTTTTAATAAAGGACTTGCATTTTTGAGAAAAGTTATGTATTATAGAAAAGTAAGTTAGCACTCGATGCTAGTGAGTGCTAATAGTCAAAGGAGGAATAAACATGTTAAAACCATTGGCAGATCGTGTTCTCGTTAAAGTTGATGAAGAAGAAACTAAGACCAAAGGCGGAATCCTGATTCCGGATACAGCTCAGAAAAAATCCCAGAAAGGTACAGTGATGGCTATCGGTTCCGGCAAAGTGCTGGACAATGGTACCCGTCTTCCTTTTGAAGTCAAAGTAGGAGACCATGTGCTCTTTGCTAAATATTCCGGCGTAGATATTGATGAAGACGGTGAAAAATACCTGCTTCTCGCTGAAAGAGATATCCTCGCTATTCTTTAATTTTTAGTTTTCAAATCTTAGGAGTGATATAAATGGCTAAAAAAGTACTTTATAATGAAGAAGCCCGCGCAGCTCTTCTGAAGGGCGTTGACCAGCTGGCTAATGCAGTCAAGATTACCCTGGGACCGAAAGGCCGCAATGTGGTTCTTGATAAGAAATTCGGCGCTCCGAACATCGTAAACGACGGTGTTTCCATTGCCCGTGAAATCGAACTGAAGGATCCCTTTGAAAACATGGGTGCCCAGCTTGTTAAAGAAGTAGCCACCAAGACCAATGATGTAGCCGGCGACGGCACCACCACTGCAACCCTCCTGGCTCAGTCCATGATTCATGAAGGCATGAGAAACGTAGCTGCCGGTGCCAACCCCATGGTCCTGAAGAAGGGCATTGAAGAAGCAGTGAAAGTTCTTGTAGATGAAATCAAGAAGAAGGCTGTTCCTGTAAAGACAAAGGAAGCCATTGCTCAGGTTGCTTCCATTTCCTCTGCTGATAAGACCATCGGCGGCCTCATTGCTGACGCCATGGAAAAAGTCGGCAACGACGGCGTTATTACAGTAGAAGATTCCAAGACCATGGGCACCAGCCTGAAGGTGGTAGAAGGCATGCAGTTCGACCGCGGCTACCTCTCCCCATACATGGTAACTGACCCGGATAAGATGGAATGCGTCATGGATAACCCATACATCCTCATTACCGACAAGAAAATCAACATGCTGCAGGATCTGCTCCAGCTCTTGGAACAGGTTGCCCGCTCCGGCAAGGAACTTTTGATTATTGCTGAAGATGTGGAAGGCGAAGCACTGGCTACCCTGGTAGTGAACAGACTCCGCGGCACCCTGAAATGCGCTGCTGTCAAAGCTCCGGGATTCGGCGATCGCCGCAAAGCTATGCTGGAAGATATTGCCATCCTTACCGGCGGCCATGTAATTTCTGATGATATGGGCCGCAAGCTCCAGAGCGCAACCCTGGATGACCTGGGCACTGCTCATCAGATCCGCATCACCAAGGACAACACCACCATCGTAGGCGGTGCCGGCGACAAGGATGCCATCAAACACAGAGTGGAACAGATTCGTGAACAGTACAAGGCAGCTGTTTCCCAGTTCGATAAAGATAAACTCCAGGAACGTCTGGCTAAGATGAGCGGCGGCATTGCTGTCATCGAAGTAGGCGCAGCTACTGAAGTAGAAATGAAAGATAAGAGACTCCGCATTGAAGATGCTCTGAATGCTACCAGAGCTGCTGTAGAAGAAGGTATCGTTGCCGGCGGCGGCACAACCTTCCTGGATATCCAGAACAGCCTTGATTCCATCAAAGCAGAAGGGGACGTAAAGACCGGCGTGAACCTGGTTCGTCATGCTATCGAAGCTCCTGTACGCCAGATTGCTGACAACGCAGGTCTGGAAGGCGCTATCGTAGCTGAAAAGGTCAAAGAAGCAGGCGACGGCATCGGCTACAACGCAGCAGAAGATAAGTATGAAGATATGCTGGCAGCAGGCATTGTAGACCCGGCTAAAGTAACCAGAAGCGCACTGCAGAATGCAGCATCCATTGCTGCCCTCGTTCTCACCACGGAAGCTGTAGTAGGCGATATTCCGGAAGAAAAACCGGCTATGCCTCCTATGCCCCAGGGCGGAATGATGTAATCTGATTCATCATCAGACCATGTAGTATGTAAAAAGACTGTGAAATCATGAACCTATGGTTTCACAGTCTTTTTGTAATCGGATTTTCCGGAAAAACGAAAATTTTGCGGCCGTCACATTTTCCTTTTATAAACCATGATACAATAGGAGCATGAAAGGAAGTCTTGACTATGGACATACAGTTGAAACGGGTATATGAAAGTCCGGAAGAATCGGATGGATACAGGATTCTGACGGACCGGCTGTGGCCGAGGGGCATTTCCAGGGAAAAAGCGGCACTGGACCTTTGGGCCAAAGACATGGCTCCCTCTTCGGAGCTTCGGAAGTGGTTCGGCCATGATCCGGAAAAATATGAAACATTCAGGGAAAAGTATCTGCAGGAGCTGGATCATAATCCGGGAAAGGAGGATTTCCTTTCCCTGGTGAAAAGCCATCTTAAGGAGGGCAGGGTGACTCTTCTCTATGGAGCCAGGGACAGGGAACACAACCAGGCAGTGGTACTGCACCATTTTCTGGAACAAGCTCTTTCGTAAAACACAGGATGAGGAGACACCATGGAATTAAGGGTTATGAAGTACTTCCTGGCAGTGGCGGAGGAAGGAAATATTACAAAGGCCGCAGACCGGCTGCATCTGACCCAGCCCACCCTTTCCCGGCAGCTGCGGGAGCTGGAGGAGGAACTGGGGGCACCCCTTTTTGTACGGGGGAAGAGAAGGATTGCACTGACCGAGGCGGGCGTTCTTTTTAAAGCCAGAGCTGAGGAAATCATGGCGCTGGAAAAACGGACGGTCTATGAGTTTTCCCACCTGGGGGAGACCATAGCCGGCGATGTGTATGTGGGAAGCGGCGAAACGGAAGCGGTGAGTGATGTCATATCGGCTCTGGCGCCGGTACTTCAGCAGTACAGGGATATCCATCTGCATCTTTTAAGTGGAAACGGTGAACAGTCACTGGATTATCTGGAAAGGGGACTCCTGGATTTTGCCCTTCTCTGCCGCAGTCAGCCGCCGGAAGATTATAACTATATCCAGCTGCCTCATCGGGATACATGGGGCCTGATTATGAGGAAAGATAATCCGCTGGCAGCCAAACCGGGCATCCGGGCAGTGGATCTCAAGAAGGAACCGCTGATTGTGTCAGCCCAGCTTACCTCTCGAAATGAGATCCAGCGGTGGATGGGGGATTACAGCGCCCTCACCGTGGCAGCTACTTACAATCTGGCTTATAATGCGTCGTTTCTCGTGGAGCAGGGGCTGGGAAGCATGATTACTTTTGAAGGGCTCGTCCCCTGTGGTACCGATTTCCGTCCGAACCTTGTATTCCGCCCCTTTATTCCCGCTTTATTCAGTGGTAACTTCATCATATGGAAAAAAGGACGCCTTCTTTCCAAAGCAGCGGAATTGCTGAAAGAGAGGATGGAGAGCTGCTTTTCATAATGCTTTATGGGCATGGTCAACTGAAATAAACAGGCATTAGCTATTGAAATGCCTCCTGCTTATAATGAAATCGTAGAAAGTCTATAGATTTCATGATAAGGCAGGAGGTATTTTTGTGGGTAAAAAGGTAATCATTATATCATCCAGTCTGCGAAGGAACAGCAATTCAGAAAGGCTGGCAGCTGCTTTTGCACAGGGAGCAGAAAAGGCAGGAAATGAAACGGAATTGATTTCCCTGGCAGGCATGAAGCTGGGATTCTGCACCGGATGTCTGTCCTGCCAGAAAACATTTCACTGTTACCAGAAGGACGACGGGGCGGTTCTCTGCGAAAAAATAGGGAATGCCGATGTGGTGGTATTTGCTACGCCCATCTATTACTACGGAATCAGCGGACAGCTGAAGACTCTGCTGGATCGGTGCAATCCCCTGTTTCCTCAGGAATACCATTTCCGGGATGTATACCTTCTGATGGCTGCAGCTGATGACAATCCCCATACACCGGAAAGAGCCATTTCCGGATTGACCGGCTGGATTGACTGTTTCCCCAAGGCCCGCCTGGCAGGTGTGGTATTTGCCGGCGGCGTGACGGAGGCAGGAGATATTGAAAATCATAAAGAGCTTCATGAAGCCTTCGCAGCCGGCATGCATGTGCAATAAATCAAGGGAGAAAACAGAATGAAAAATGTAAAGAAAATAAAATGGATGATTCTTGCCCTGGCCGGTCTTGCTCTGGCAGGCTCTGTAATGACGGCGGAGGCGGCCGATGTGAACAGCCAGGGAGAAAAGGGAAACGGGGTGCGCCGGATTTCTACGACTCCCTGGCAGGGAGAGGAACCGCTGAAGCTCACTGATACCTGGGACAAAACCTTTCCCAAAAGTGACAAGGTAGACCATTCCAAGGTCACCTTCCATAACCGCTATGGCATAACCCTGGCGGCGGACCTGTACAGGCCGAAAAACAGAAAAGGAAAAATGGCGGCCCTGGCTGTGGCAGGCCCCTTCGGTGCCGTCAAGGAACAGGCGGCAGGTCTCTATGCCCAGAAGCTGGCAGAAATGGGTTTTCTGACCATAGCCTTTGACCCATCCTTTATCGGAGAAAGCGGCGGCAGAATCAGAAATGTGGCCAGTCCGGACATCAATACGGAAGATTTCTCGGCAGCTGTGGATTATCTTACCAGCCGCGACGATGTGAATCCGGATAAAATCGGTATTGCAGGCATCTGCGGCTGGGGTGGCATGGCATTGAATGCCGCGGCTATGGATACAAGAATCAAAGCCACCGTTACATCCACCATGTACGATATGAGCCGGGTGATTGCCAATGGCTATTTCGACTATGAAAAGAACCAGACCCTTTTAAAGAAGGAAAGAATGGAAAGACGGAAGGTCCTTAATGAAGAGAGAACCCTGGATTATAGAAATGGAAACTACAAGAGAGACGGCGGTGTGGTAGATCCTCTTCCGGCAGATGCGCCTCAGTTTGTGAAGGATTACTATGACTATTACAAAACAAAGAGAGGCTATCATCCCCGGTCTCCTAACTCCAATGACGGATGGAACCTGACCAGTGCCCTGTCCTTCATGAATATGCCTCTTCTGACCTATGCGGACGAAATCGAAAGCCCTGTTCTCATGATTCATGGCGAAAAAGCCCATTCCCGTTATTTTTCAGAAGATGCGTTCAAGAAACTGAAAGGAAACAACAAGGAACTCCTTATCGTTCCCGGTGCCAGCCACACAGATCTTTATGACAACATGGACAAGATTCCCTTTGACAAAATCGCCGCGTTCTTCCACAAGTACCTGGGGTGATGAAAAGGGCAGAGAAATCAGGGAGAGGGGCTGTGAAGAAAGGATTTACCTTTTTTCACAGCCCCTGTTTCCATCTATTACAGGCTGCAAAGCCCGGCACTTCCCGGAGCGGTCAATTCCGGGATTTTCCTTTTCCTTCCTGCTTTGAAGCCCCGGTGCTTCCTGTGGTAAAATAACAGACATATGATTTCTATTTTTATGACAGGAGACACACATGGAAGCACTGAAAACGGTAACGATCAGCAAACGGGCGGAACTGGCGGCCAGGGGAGGGCATCCCTGGATTTACGGTTCTGAAATCAAAGACATGGAGGAAGGCATAGCGCCAGGAGACATGGTGAAGGTCCTTTCTTCCAAAGGAAAATTTGTGGGGACCGGGTTTTACAATCCTCATTCCAAAATCACTATCCGCATCTTCTCCACCAATGCCAATGACCGGTTCGATGATGCTTTCTGGAAAAGACGGGCTGCCTATGCCGTCGATTACCGTCTCCAGGTGATGAGGAAGGAAGATTATGACTGCTGCCGTCTGGTGTTTGGCGAAGCGGATCAGCTGCCGGGCATGACGGTGGACCGTTTCGGCGATATGCTGTCGGTGCAGGTGCTGTCCCTGGGCATGGAAAAAAGGAAGCACCTTTTCCTTGACGGCCTCATCGAGGTGCTTCGGGAAAGAAATCTTCCCGTATCCTGCATTTATGAAAGAAATGATGTGAAAATCAGGGAACTGGAAGGCATGGAGCAGTACAAGGGATTTTACCAGCCCCCCCTTCTTGCTCCTGAAGAGGAAAAGACCCTGGTAGACATTGTAGAAAACGGCATCCGCTATACGGTGGATGTAGAGAATGGGCAGAAAACCGGTTTCTTCCTTGACCAGAAATTCAACCGCCTGGCGGCAGCTTCCATTGCCCGGGGACGCCATGTGCTGGACTGCTTTACCCATACTGGTGCTTTTGCGCTGAATGCGGCCAAAGGCGGAGCCGCTTCGGTGACGGCTCTGGACATTTCAGAAGAAGCGGTGCAGATGGCTGCCCATAACGGCATTATCAACGGCCTTCCTATCCAGGCTGTCAGGGCGGACGTATTTGACTTCCTTACGGAGCTGGACCGCACAAAGAATCATGAATATGATTACATCATCCTGGATCCGCCGGCCTTCACGAAATCCGGCAGGACCGTGCACGAAGCCTTCCGGGGTTACAAGGAAATCAACTACAGGGCCATGAAAATCCTGCCCCGGGGCGGATATCTGGCCACCTGTTCCTGCTCCCATTTCATGGGAGAAGAACTTTTTGTGAAAATGGTGAAGGAAGCAGCCCGGGACGCCGGAGTCACCTTAAGGCAGATTGAATTCCGTCAGCAGGCACCGGACCATCCCATTCTCATGACGGTGCCGGAAACCTATTACCTGAAATTCTTCCTGTTCCAGATCATCTGACCACAGGGAAATTACATATTTATATGCTAAGCAAAAGGACGTTGAAGAAATGAGAGCCATTTCTTCAACGTCCTTTCGGGTGCACCCTTCAGCGGGCTCTTTCCTGCAGGTAGTCCCTGAGGTTCAGAATTTTTACGGCGGTCCAGCTGCCGTTCACATCCTTTTCCATAAGCACCTGCCAGGTAAAGTCTTTGTCCAGTTTTTTATCATGAACCTTCACATACACCAGGGCTTTGCCATTCTCTTCCTTTACGTCCAGAATATCAGTGAGGGAAAGGGCAGCGGAGCCCAGGGAGGCAGACATGATTTTCCCTGCTTTGCCGGAAGATTCCTTGCCATTTCCTTCCGTAAAGCGGATTTCCGTCTGGCGCACCATTTCATCGACGGCCTGTTTTTTCAGCATTTTCAGAAGGGAAGCAGCCAGCTCATGGTCCACCCTGCCATCGGAAGCCAGGTAGGCGGCGGTGTCATCTACGGCAGAGCCATAGACCCTATCCATGTCTACCCGTTCCTTGAAGAGCTGCAGGTCCTTTTTCTTCAGGGCCTGCTGGATTTCCCCTGCTGCATAGGCCGGAGTTCTGGACCAGTAGAAAACGTACCAGCCTCCGGCGGCACAGAGGATGAGGGCCAGGACAAGGGCGGCTTTTTTTACGATGGTGCTGTTCATAGATTTCCTCCTTTTTCTTTATTATATCGAAAAGAAGGAAAAAGAAACAGGGCTTCCCCCTGAAGGGAAAGTCCTGTGAGGAAAGAGGCTATTTTCCTGTATCGAAGAGGGCCTTCTGCTGGGTAAATTCGAGCATGCCGTAAATGCCGCCTTCCCGGCCGATGCCGCTTTCCTTGTAGCCGCCGAAGGGAGCTGCCGTATCACGGGGGCTGGCATTGATGTATACATTGCCTGCCTGAATTCTATGGGCCATGGCGATGGCTTTGTCCTTGGGACCGTACACACCGGCGTTGAGGCCGTAGCGTACATCATTGGCCATGGAGATGGCATCGTCCTCATCCCGGTAGGTAATGACGCAGAGCACGGGCCCGAAGATTTCATCCTGGGCGATGGTCATATCATTTTTCACATCGGTGAAGATGGTGGGCTTTATGTAGTAGCCCTTATCCGGAGAGTCCGGAAGTCCGCCCAGAAGGAGGCGGGCTCCTTCATCCATGCCCTTTCTGATATATTCGGAAATCTTTTTGTACTGCTGCAGGGAGGACACAGGGCCCAGCTTTACTTCATGGCTTTCGGGGCTGCCGACTGTATATTCTTTGGCGATTTCTGTCAGCTGTTTTTCTATGTTTTCCTTTTCTTCTGCCGGAATGAGGAGGCGGGAGAAGGCAGTGCAGGTCTGCCCGGAATTCAGGAAGATGCTGTTGAAGCACAGGTGGATAGGTTCGGTGTAGTCATGATCTTTGGCAGGAAGAATCACATAGGGGGATTTACCGCCCAGTTCCAGACTGATATGTTTCACTGACTCCAGGGCCTTCTTGCCTACCGTTACGCCGCCGGAGGTGGAGCCGGTGAAGGAAATCATATCCACCAGGGGATGGGAGGAAAGGGCATTGCCCACTTCACCGCCCCGGCCGGTAACCAGGTTGAATACGCCTTTCGGGAAGCCGGCCTTTTCAAAGGCTTCTGTCAGATAATAGGAAGAAAGGGGCGTATGCTGGCTTGGCTTTAAAATCACCGTATTTCCCATGAGCAGGGCTGGTACGATTTTCTGGATGACCTGCCCCAGGGGATAGTTCCAAGGCGTAATGCAGCCGATAACGCCCACCGGTTCCCGGTAGGTGGTGGAATAGGCCATCTTTTCCACCAGAGGAACCTTTGGCGCCAGGTCTATGTAGGAACGGGTGCGCACGTATTGGTATTCTACCTGGGATGATTTGGTAAAGCTGTAGGGAGAGCCCAGCTCTTTGATGGTGATGTCAATGAGGTCATTTTCCTGGCTTTTGAAAATGGCAAGGAATTTTTCCATCAGATTGATTCTCTCTGTCAGCGGAAGGGCGGCCCAGGCCGGAAGGGCCTTATGAGCTGCCCTGGCTGCTTTGTCCACATCTATTTCATTTCCGGCGGGCACCCGGGCAAAAATCTGCCGGGTGGCGGGATTCTCTACTTCGATAAACCGACCTGACGCACCGGCAGTCCACTGGCCGTCAATGTAAAGCTTTTCAAAATCCACTGGTAAAAACCTCCTTTGTACAAAAATGAAAAAGGGAATAGCAGATGACTTCTATTCCCCTCTTCGGTTTGATGAAATTGCAAAGGCTCATGCCTTTCCTTTATTATAGCCATTTGATTCAAAGGATACAATGGGAGGGGAAGTACGGAAAATCTATCCATCCATGGTATAATGAAGTTGAATCTATTTTTAGCAGATTAATAATAATTTAATGAAAATATAATAAGGAGGTTTGAATGGGTTTACTGGATGAAACATTGAATCAGATTCAGCCATTGGATGAAGATGCCATGGAAAAAGCAGCATTCCGGTGGAAGAATCTGTACACAGGCATGGGGGACTTGGGAAAAATGGAAACCATGGTAACCCAGTTTGTCGGTGTAACAGGGGAGGCCATGCCGGACATTCCGAAGTGCTGCACCGTCATTGCCTGCAGCGATCACGGCGTTTATGCAGAAGGAGTTTCCGCCTATCCCCAATCCACCACCGTAGGCATGACAAAGGCCTACGTGGAAACGAAAGGGGCTGCAGCCAATGCCATGGCCTATTATGCCCGCTCTGACATGGTGGTGGTAGACATGGGAATCAATGCTGACATGAGCGGCGTGCCGAACCTCCTGGACCGGAAAATCGCCTGGGGTACGAAAAATATTGCCCAAGGGCCGGCCATGCCCCGCCTGGAGGCTATCCGCTCCATTGAAACGGGTATCGAGATTGCAGATGAAAAGGCAAAGGAAGGGTACCGGGTATTTACCATCGGTGAAATGGGAATTTCCAATACCACTTCCTCCGCCTGCATCCTGGGGGCTTTCAACCATTGGAATGCCATCGAAGTCACCGGCCGGGGCACCAATATTTCCGATGAACGGCTCCGCCATAAAATCGATGTGGTGCAGAGGGCAATGGATGTGAACCATCCTGATCCCAATGACGGCCTGGACGTACTTTCCAAGGTGGGCGGTTTTGAATACGGCTGCATGACCGGTGTCATCCTGGGAGCTGCTGCCAACCATGCCCTCACCATCATTGACGGATTCAATACCACCGCCAGTGCGTTCATTGCCAAAGCTCTGTGCCCTGAGGTGGTCCATTACCTTATGGCGTCTCATCTGTCCCTGGAACAGGCCCATAAGAAATCGCTGGCTGCCCTGGGACTGACGGAATACATTGACCTGGACTTCCGCCTGGGTGAAGCCATTGGTGCCGGCATTCAGACAAGAATGCTGGACTATGCCCTTTCCGTATATCGGGAATGCGCGGCTAAAGAGGAGGAGGTGAAAGCATGAGTTCTATTCCGAAGTTAAATGAAGATGTGATGAAAGCCTGCCAGCTTTACGTGGATAATCTGATTAAACCGATCCATTCTCTGGGAAAGCTGGAGGAAATGGCAGTCCGCATCGCCGGTATTACAGGGATTGTTAAGCCTTCCTATCTCAGCAAGGCCCTGGTTATTTTCGGCGGTGATACGGCAGTGGACGGAGAAAATAAAACAAAAGGCCAGCTCTCTCATGATGAAATGAAACTGGTGGCCCAAGGGTACGGGCCGGTCAATGTTATTGCCCGGCAGCTGGAGTCACCGGTGTACCTCATTGATGCAGGCCTTGAAAAGGATACCTCCGATATAGAAGGGGTGCTTACAAAGAAAATGATTCATGGCACCCACCACGGCAGGCCTGCCATGGATGATGAGGTGGTGGAAAATGCCATTTCCCTCGGCATGTCCGTGGCCAAAACTCTGTCTGCCCAGGGCGTGGAAGCGGCAGGGATAGGAAACATAGGGGAAAGGTCCCTTCTCTCCGCCCTGGCAGTGACGGCATCCATTATGAAGGAAGACCTGATGAAAGTTTCTCAGGGAAGCAGCTTCCAGCTTTCTTTGTCTGGTGTCGGGGATTTTGCCAAAGACCCGGTGGGCAATCTGGCGGAAGTGGGTTCTGCGGAAATTGCAGCTCTCTTTGGCTTCGTGGTGGAAGCGGCCAGAAAAGGCATGATCATAGTCTTTGACAATGCCGTGACCGGAGCGGCTGTACTGGCGGCAGTGACGGTGTATCCGGAAATCAGAAACTTCATTTTCCCCTCGGTATATTATGAAGAACCCATTCATAAAATGCAGATGCAGAAACTCAAAATGAATGCTTTCCTCCATTACGATTTCACAGAAGCCGAAGGATTCGGATCAGCCCTGGGCCTTTCCCTTCTGGATGCGGCCATTGACATGCTGAACCAGATGAAAACCTTTGGCACCGCCGACGTGGATGTGGCCATCGACGGCGCAGGAAGCGGGAGGCAGAGAAAGGAGATTAAATAATGAAAGCCCTTTTTATTAGATGCTACGGAAAACTGACGGCAGATATGATGATTGGCGGCCTGATTGACATGGGAGTGCCGCCGGTGTACCTGAAATCAAAGCTGAAGGATGCAGGCCTTCCGGACAATTTCATTGAAAAGCCCAATCCGAAAGCCCAGATTTCCGCTCATTATTTCCATATCCCGCCCTATGGGGACAAGCCCCTTCTTTTAAAGCAGGCAGACCTTTTCAGAATCTGGAAGGACATCTGCAGCAAAGGAGCGCCGGAGTGGGAGGAAACGGGATGGAAGGTATTCTCCGCCTTAACCGCCGGCGTGTCTCATGCCATTGATGAAATTCCGGCGGATGTGGTGGACCTCAGGCGGGCAGGCGTATCAGAAGAGAACCTGATTTCCCTCTACCTCTTCCTGGCATGCCTGGACTATCTGGAAGTGGAAACTCTCTTTACCTGTCCCTTTACCATTTCCAAAGGGAAAACGGAGAAAGGAAAATCATCGGCTGCCATTTTGACCGATGCTGTTTCCACAGTGGGGAAAGAAGTGCCTGCCGAGGATGTGGATCCTTTCGCGGCAGCCATGCTGGAAGGGCTTTCGGCTGCCTTCATGCCCATGGATGGCAGGTTCCTTACGGACCGCACTGCCTATGGCAGCTCCAGCGCTGAAAAACCGACAGGCGATAATACCCTGGCAGAATATCTGGGATATTTCACGGACCGGGGAGAGTCTGTTTTCAGCAGGCACATGAAGGTCTTTGGCATGAGCGCAGGATTGGATTTATAGGGCTTCTGACTGACCGCACCGGCATCTCCCATGGATGCCGGTGTATTTTTATGCTTTTTTTAAATAATTTGTAAAAAGGGGCTTGCCAAAAGAAGAAAAATGAGCTATAATCATTTTCGTCGCACGGCGGAAGTCCAAAGACAGGAAATGAGATCTTGACTGATTCAAAACTTCCTGTTGACAGAAATGTCACAATGTGATAAAGTATAGGACGTGACGTTGAGGGTCAAATCACTGAGAAATAAAAATTCAAGAAGTGACTTGACAAACGACGAAAGCAATGATAAAATAACATCGTTGCTAACAAATGCGGAAGTAGCTCAGTGGTAGAGCACAACCTTGCCAAGGTTGGGGTCGCGGGTTCGAGTCCCGTTTTCCGCTCCATAGTTAGTATCATCCGAGAGGATGTGCTATAGATTCCTGAATAGCTCAGCCGGTAGAGCGCGTGACTGTTAATCACGATGTCGCAGGTTCGAACCCTGCTTCAGGAGCCATAGGGGTATCGCCAAGCGGTAAGGCAACGGACTCTGACTCCGTCATGCGTAGGTTCGAATCCTACTACCCCTGCCAATGATCCATTAGCTCAGTCGGTAGAGCACTTGACTTTTAATCAAGGTGTCCCGCGTTCGAGTCGCGGATGGATCACCATATGTGGCCTGTTCGTCAAGTGGTTAAGACACCGCCCTTTCACGGCGGGTTCGCGAGTTCGAATCTCGCACAGGTCACCAATGTGGGCGATTAGCTCAGCTGGGAGAGCGTCTGCCTTACAAGCAGAATGTCAGCAGTTCGATCCTGTTATCGCCCACCAAACGGCCCGGTGGTGTAGTGGTCTAACATGCCGCCCTGTCACGGCGGAGATCGTCAGTTCAAATCTGATCCGGGTCGCCACAATTTTGCCTCGGTAGCTCAGTTGGTAGAGCAAAGGACTGAAAATCCTTGTGTCAACGGTTCGATTCCGTTCTGAGGCACCATATATGCGGCTGTGGCGGAATGGCAGACGCGCTACTTTGAGGGGGTAGTGATCTTTCGATCGTGTGAGTTCAAGTCTCACCAGCCGCACCACAATTTCCTAATTACTTGTTGTTTAACTTCATATGCGGTCGTGGCGGAACTGGCAGACGCGCTATCTTCAGGCGGTAGTGGAGTAATCCGTGAGAGTTCAAATCTCTCCGACCGCACCACTCAAAAATGAACTTCCAAGTGTTATGCTTGGAAGTTTTTTTGTGTCCAAAAACTGGAAAGAAAATGTTTTTCTGCTGAGAGGTGTACAGGATTTTTTCTCCTCTTTGCCATATAATAAAAGGAAAAAGGAGGTTTCCATGCATTCGTCGGTCTACTTCTTCGCCTTAGGGCATTTGGCCACAGACTGGTCTCAGGGCGCCATACCGGCGCTGCTTCCCTATTTCATTGCCCGCTTCGGTCTTTCTTACCAGGAAGCAGGCCTGCTGGTTTTTGCCAATGTGCTCATTGCTTCTGTCATGCAGCCGCTCTTTGGCTATTATTCCGATAAGGTTTCCAAGCCCTGGTTTGTGCCGCTGGGCCCTCTGATCTGCGGGGCCGCTATTTCTTTCGCAGGCTTTGCCCCGGGCTATGCGTCCCTTTTTCTGTCAGCCCTCTGCTGCGGCATAGGCAGTGCCCTTTTTCATCCGGAAGCGGCCCTTATGGTGAATCGGATTTCCGGAAGCCGGAAAGGCCGGGCCATGGGAATCTTCTCTGTAGGCGGCAATGCGGGGTTTGCCATAGGCCCCCTTCTGGCAGGCTTCTGCGCCTACCGGCTGGGCATCCATTTCCTCCTGATCTTCGGCATCCTTAATACGGTTATGGCATTTGCCATAGTCCGCTGCATGGCTTCCCTTCGCCCTGCCATGGCCCGGGCAGAAAAGGAAGAAGCCCTAGCCCTTGGGAGTATGGAAAGAAAGAACGACTGGATATCTTTTGGAAAGCTGTCCGTATTAATACTGGCCCGTTCTCTTGGATTTACCCTAAGCAATACCTTCATCCCGCTCCTCTGGATTCACGTACTGGGGGCCACGGAAGGGGAGGGAACCACAGCGCTGTCCATTCTTTTCGGGCTGGGGGCCTGCTTTACCTATCTGGGCGGTGTGCTGGCAGACAAAATGGGATTTCTGAAGATCATTCACCTGGCCTTTCTTTCCATGGTACCGGCCTATTTCCTTCTCACTCACACAGAAAGCCTGACATGGGCTTTTGTGCTTCTGATTCCGGCGGCCCTTTCCGTATTCATGCCCTATAGTCCCATCGTTATCCTGGGGCAGACCTATCTGGGGAGAAATGCCGGCTTTGCCTCTGGCGTGACCCTGGGACTTTCTACCACCCTGGGCGGCATGTTTGCACCCCTGGTTGGCTGGGCAGCTGATATATGGGGCCTTCAGACAGCCCTCCAGATTCTCTGGGTGGCAGGCCTTGCAGGAGCGGCCGTATCCTTCACCCTTCCGGCTGTGAAAAAAGAGAAATGACCTGTTTCAAACATAGAAGGTTTCATATGATATAATAAAAGAAATTTATACCTTATACCTATTTTTCAGTCACAGGAGGATATATGAACGCATTTGCAGCACTTGGGGTAGCAGAGGATTTGACAGCCCTTTTGAAACTGCAGGGGATTAAAATGCCCACCCCCATCCAGCAGGCTTCCATCCCGTCCATTTTTAAGGGGAAGGATCTGATTGGTCGATCCCAGACAGGCACCGGCAAGACCCTGGCCTACCTGCTTCCGGTTATCCAGCGGGTGGATAAGGACAGGGGCGCCACCCAGGTCCTCATCATGACCCCCACCCGGGAACTTTCCAAGCAGGTATTTGACGTATTCCGCCCCTTTGCTCTGAAGCTCGGTCTTGACGGCGTAGATATCATCGGCGGCAGGACCATTGAAAACCAGCTGCAGAAGCTGAAACGGGATCCCCAGGTCATTATCGGTACACCCGGCCGCCTTCTGGACCATATCCGGAGGAAAAGTCTGGACCTTTCCCAGGTGAAAACGGTAATCCTGGATGAAGCGGATCAGATGCTGGCCAATGGTTTCAGGGAAGATATCGAAGCTCTGGTGGATGAAACGCCGAAAAAGCGGCAGCTTCTCCTCTTTTCTGCCACCATGCCCGAAGAAGCGGTGCGGCTGGCAAGGAAATATATGAAACATCCGGCTTTTATCGATGTTTCTGAAAAAACGGCAGCTTCCACAGTGGAACAACGGGTCTATGAAACGACCAAACCAAGGAAGTTCAAGCTTCTGGTACGCCATCTGACGGAAATGAATCCCTACATGGCAGTGGTTTTCTGCAATACCAGGGAAGAAGCCCATGAAATTGCAGGCAAGCTGCAGGAAGAAACAGATTTCGTGGTTGATGAAATCCATGGCGACATGAGCCAGGGTCAGCGGAACCAGGTGATTCGTGAATTTGAAAAGGCGAAAACCCAGATTCTCGTGGCCTCGGATATTGCAGCCCGGGGGCTGGATGTGGAAGGCATTACCCACGTATTCAACTATGACATTCCCAGAAATCTGGAATACTATGTCCACCGCATCGGCCGCACCGGAAGAGCAGGAACAAAGGGCATTGCCATTACCTATGCCACCCCTGAAGATGGGAGTCTCCTTCGAAAACTGGAAAAATCCATTTCCGAAACCATTACCCGCTACGATGAAAAGGGAAATGTACGGCGCGTAAGACAGGGAAAACCGAAAAAGAAAGTGGTAACCCCCGGCATGTACAAGCCTACCAAGAAAAAGGAACATAAAGCTCTGGGCCACAAGGGAAAGAATATGCGCCAGAAGCGGAAGAAAGACAAAACGGATAAAAAAGGAAAAAAGAAATAAAGAAATAATGGAAACCGTCCGGACATCCGGACGGTTTTTTCGCGGAGGGCTGGTGGAGAGTGAGACGGCTTTCCTCTATCCGCTTACCGATGAATCCTATGCTTGAAAGAAATCAAAGATCACTGATTACCAGACAGCAGACTTTTTTCCGGCTGATTGTTATGGGCAGAGGAATTGCTATCGGCAGGTACCGGTGTTCTTAGCTCTGGCTGGAATGATCGTGCGCTGCGGGAGGGGCATCCTGCAGCGGCGCTTCATACTCATTGCCGACATCAGCGGCAATCTGCAGCCCTTCGGCCCAAAGGGTCATTAACCTTTCTCATTGGACGCTGCCCCCATGTGGTACAATATATCTATTGAGGTGATAGTATGTGTAAAAATAAAGACTGCATAAAACAGCTTCTCTGGCTGCTGGCGCTGACCATTCCCTGGGGACTGGGGGGATTTGTGGTTCACACGGCTTTTTCCCTGTCTCTGGGTACCATTGTCTACTGGGCGGCAGGACTTCTGGTGCCTTTGATTTTCTACCTGGTGCAGAAGAAGGGCTGGGGCAGCGAGCTGGGGGGCCTTCGGGGCGCCGTTCACGGGCCTGTCTGGATTTCTCTGGTGATTGTAGAGATGGTGGTATTCTGGAATTATCTGCCCTCCATTGACCGGATATGGAAGACTTCCCCGGTTCCTGCGGCAGCAGCATCATTCCTGGTGCTTTCTTTCTTCGTTATCCTTGCATTCTTCCTGGACCGGTGGATTTCTCTTATCTACGTCCGGCTGAAGGAGAAAAACACCCTGGCTGCCCGGTGGCTGGGCTCAGCCTTTTTCAGCGGACTTATCCCCGGCACGGCCATGATTTCCTTTCTGGGGCTTTACTATGCCGGCGGCATGCGGCTGGATCCTTTTACAGCCTCTTTCTTCCTCATGGAAATCTTCGGCTTTGTATTTTATGGGAAGATTCTGCTGGCTATGATGACTTTCGGAGTTTTCCTGTTTCTATCCCTTGAGGGGCCCCGGGGCGAGCGGGCGGTGACTTCTGTATTTTCAGCCATTTTCTGGCTCTTCCTCCTCTTCATTCCCGTGGTGGTTTCTTCCCGCATCACGGGAAGCGGCCTGTGGAGGGCTTACCTGGATCCTTCCTATCTTTCCGTATTTCCCTATCTTTCCGATCTCTGGCTTACCGGCCTTGCCCTTATGGGAGCCCGGCGGCTTACGGCATGGATTTTCAGGTAGAGAAGTGTTGACAAATAAAATTTGTTCGCTATAATAATTGTTGGCAGATAGAGGGGCTCTGCTTTGCCGGTATCGGAAAAGAACCGGACCGCAGAGTGAGTATATCGCTAAGTTTACGGCTTATATCTCGATGAGAGTAAGAACGGAGGTTATCAAATGGAAAAAGTTAATCATGCACCCCAGGAAAATCACGTATTTTTAAGTATCCGTCAGCTGACCGTATCCGGTCTTCTGGCAGGAATTACCATTTTCCTGGGCCTTACAGGGTACGGATTTATTCCCTTGATTGTAATGAATGCCACCATTCTTCATATCCCCACCATTATCGGTGCCCTGGTGGCAGGACCGAAAGTAGGAGCGCTGGTGGGATTCCTGTTCGGACTCTTCTCCTTCATCCAGACCCTGCGGGCGCCAAGTCTGCTTCTGCAGTTTGCCCTGCAGTACAATCCTTTCTATGATGCTTTCATCTGCATCGTTCCAAGGGTGTGCATCGGTCTCTTTGCATGGTTCCTTTATAAACATATGCCCGGCAGGGAAGGCATTCGTGTTGGTATTGCCGCTGTAGGCGGATCTCTCTGCAACACCGTCCTCTTCCTGGGTTCCTTCTTCCTTCTGGTAGGTGCTCCCTATGCAGCATCCAAGGGGATTTCTGTGGAAGCTGTCGGTGCAACCATTATGGGCATCGTTGGCATGAACGGTGTACCGGAAGCCATTGTTTCCGGTGTCATCATTGTACCGGTGGTGACCATGCTGAAAAAATCAGGCTGGGAGATGAAATAAAATGAGAAGACTGCAGGCAGGGGCCTGCAGTTTTTTTATGGGGAGACAGGTATGAAAGTGCTGATTGACGGCGATGGCTGCCCGGTGATTGCGGAAACGGAAAGGGCGGCCGCTCTCTATGGGCTGGAGGTCCTTATATTCTGCGATACCAGCCATCTCATCTCTTCCAGGACAAGCCGGGTCATTCTGGTGGATCAGGGACGGGATGCGGCGGACTGGGCTATTATTTCCGCTGTGAAGAAGGGGGACCTGGTGATTACCCAGGACTATGGCCTGGCATCACTTGTCCTTTCCAGAAAGGCCTACGGGTTTCATCAGAATGGATGGCAGTACAGGGATGAAAATATAGAATCCCTTCTGATGGAACGGTATGAGGCGGGAAAGGCCAGGCGCTCAGCCAGGAATCATCTGAAAGGGCCGCCCAGGAGGGACAAAAGACAGAATGAACTCTTTTTTCAAAGACTCTGCGCGTTTTTGGAAAAGGTAAAAGACAAATAAAAAGGATGCGGCATTTGCCGCATCCTTTTTATTTACTGCCATCAGGCTTCGTCTTTGCCCCGGAGCCGTTCATCGCATTTGGCAATGAGGGCGGCAGAGTCTACTCCTGCGTCCCGGCACATGGTGCCGATGGTGGTCTTCATGTCAGAAGGCATGGCAATCTTTTCTTCCTGGAAAACGGGAAGGAGCTGGGGATACATGGTGAGAATGGTTTCCATGGGGGTATCATTGGTGAGAAGGGGTTTCTTGTACTTATCTGCAATGAACTCATTCATTTCACCGATGATTTCAAATACATCCATACCATGGGACTGGGCGGCCTGCCACAGGTTTTCATCGTAGGAAACAAAGCAGCCTACACAGGACATGCCGTATTCCATAAGGAAGGGTCCCATTTCCGGATAGACTTCAATAATCTGCATGATATTGTTTTCCGGGCGGACGAAATCTCCTTCCTTCAGAGGCGGCACATCGGGGGATGCGAAACCGCCGCCGTAATAATCGCCGGCTTCTCCCTCAGAAGCGCCGGGCATGGTATTTCCAAGCACCGCATCCCGGAAGGCTTCATAGCCCATGTTGTCAATAAATTCTTCCATGGACTGGTAATTTTCATGTTCCAGGTAGTAGGTGCAGGCTTTGGTCATAATGGAAAGGGCATCGGAAGGGAACTGGGCGAAGGCGAAGAAGGTCTTCTTTCCGGTGTAAATATCCCAGCCGTCGGACATGCCTACGGAACGGATGGGAAGCGGTGTGGTCATGGTGCAGGTCAGGATGCAGGAAGGCCAGGAACCAAAAGCCAGAAGGCCCAGGTCTTTCAGCGTATCTTCCACATCATCCTTTGCCAGTCCGGAAATGATGGGACGGCCCTTGGGGTCAAGGATATAGGTGCCTTCATGCTTTTCGGCCACCTCTTTCATTTTGTGCTTAAATTCATTCCGTCCTTCTGCAATGTCAGGAATGAAATCGATTTCAAGGGAAAAGGTCAGATTATCTGCTGTCATACATAAGCTCCTTTCAAGAGGCTGGATTCTATACATTCATACTTTTCTATCTTATCACGGACCGGCTGTTTAAGCAATACAGGAATGTGGTTTCCTGTTGATGTGAAAGGCGATGGGGCCATGACAGGCAGGAAACTATGAGCGAAGAGTTTCCTGTGGAAAAGAAACACAGTGGGACCAGGGTGGACAGCAAACTATTCCTTTTCCCCTCAAACATGGTACAATATATCAAATCCATCTGTGTTCTTCTCAGGGAGGCAGGAACATGAAAAATTGGAAGAAAAAACTGACAGCAGCCATGCTGGCAGCGGTATGTCTTACGGGGGCAGCTGCGTCGGTGACGGTGGAAGCAGCGACTACGACCCAGAAGATTCTTTACGGAGCGGCGGCCCTCCTTTTTATTTCCAGCTATTATACCCGCATGGATGATAAAGCGGGGCTGCAGCTTCTGGACCAGTGCCAGCAGCAGACAGGCGTGTATGAATCGGCAGAAGCGGATAACCGGGTGCAGTCCATTTATGAAAATATACGGAATACCGGTGCCGTGGAGCGGAATTACAATGTCTATGTGTCCCCCAGCGAGGACATCAATGCCTTCATGAGCCTGGGCGGCGTGCTCTGCGTCAATAAAGGCTCCCTGGATGCCTTTGACGATGATGAGCTGGCCTATGTGATGGCCCATGAAATTTCCCACGGAGAAAAGCGCCATAACGTGAACGGCGTGAAGAAGAGTGTAGGCCTGATTACGGCGCTGGATATTTATCTTGGCAGTGATGCGTCCTACGGCGAATATCTCCTTGGAAATATTGCGGCCAACTATGTGGCCAATGCGGTATTCACCAAGGACCAGGAAAAAGAGGCGGATGATATGGGCTTCCAGTACCTGGTGGAAGCGGGTTATAATCCCGGCGGCGGAGCAGCCTCCATGCAGGTGCTGAAGGATAAGTACGGCGAAAGCTCTCCCTCCGGCATCAAGGCGGTGCTGGCACCGGGGAATCATCCCAAAACCAGCGATCGTATCAATAAGAATCTGAAATGGATGAAGCAGTATTCCGGCGGCCATGTGGATGTGAAGGACGGCTGGATCGTGGTGAATGGTGAAAAGGCTTTCCAGCCATCTGCCGCAGGCCGCTATACCGATAAGGAGAGGACCTTCCTCACGGCGGGCAAACTGGACAGACTCTACCATACAGGCCATGTACCGGATGCGGTGATTCAGGATGATACCATTTACTGTGGAAATACGGCAGTGTACAGTTTATCATCGGCAGAAGATGGAAAACTCTATGTGGCAAACCTGAACAAAGGGATTGCCAAAGACCGGGGCGAAGCAGTACAAAGTGATTTTGACATCGATTCCCGAAGAAAGAAGATAGAAAAGAAAGCAAAGGCCGGGAAGCAGAATGGCGGCAGCGTTGAAAACGAAGTACAGGCAGGCGCCATTCCAGAAGCCGGCTGACAGGATTGACAGTACTGATTTACTCATGAAATCTGCTTTTATAAGAAATTATATGAAGTGGCGCCATGGGATTTCCTATATGGCATAACACGTAAGGCATCAAAGCAGTGAGGGGTAAATCTGTGCTTTCGCAGAAAGGATTGTATAAATTAAATTATGAAGAAATTATTGGCTCTCCTTGTTTTGGCGGTTGTATTTGCAGGCGTGGCTTTCGGCATTCTGGCTCTCATTACCCCGGAGCCTCCCAGGAAACCGGAGCTGCCGGCTCCGCCGAAAACGGGAGCCGTAGCGGCGGCCTTGGTGGACGGTAATTCGGGAGAACTCCTGGCAGAGAAAGAAGGTACCCTGAAGGTGTATCCTGCCAGTACCACCAAGATTCTGACCTGTATCATTGCTCTGGAAGAAGGGAAGGACAAACTGGATCAGAACGCAGTGATTACTCAGCGGGCCATGAAGCAGGACGGCACAAACCTGGGAGTCCGCCCGGACATGCCTTTGACCCTGCATCAGATGCTCTACGGCATGATGCTTATTTCCGGCAATGATGCCGCTGTGGCCACGGCGGAAACGGTGGGCGGCTCCTATGACCGCTTCATTGAAATGATGAATGAAAAGGCCGCCTCCATCGGCGCCAAAAATTCTCATTTTGCAAACCCCAATGGCCTGACGGACCCGAATCATTACACCACAGCTGAGGATATGGCAAAGATTGCAGTCTATGCCATGAAGAATCCTGATTTCAGGGATATCGTCAAGAGAAAGACCTATCCCATGACCTACAAAAATGGTATTTACCGGAATGTGGCAAACCGGAATGAATTCCTTTCCAGCGGCTACGAAGGAGCCAACGGCATTAAAACGGGCATGACCGAGGCTGCCGGTGACTGCCTGGTGGCCTCAGCAGAAAGGGATGGACAGCTGATGATTGCAGTGTTCTACAATGATCCCAAGCGGTGGCAGGATGTGAAGACCTGGATGGACTACGGCTTTGCTGCTGCCAAAGTGGAAAGGGAATATCATGAGGCACTGGCAGCAGAACCTTCTATTTACAAATTTGTGAACCGCGTGTTGGGAAAGGAGCCGAAGGAAGTGAATGGTTAAAAAGAAAAAAGCTCCCTTCCTGAAGCGCCTTTTTCCCGGAAGCCCGGTGCTGCGCATTATCTTTGTGGTAGTGACCCTGATTACGGCCATTGTGGTGGTGCAGAATGCATACCATTACATCAAAATCAGACAGCAGGAAGCTCAGCTTTTCCAGGAAAGAGATAAACTGGCCCAGGAAAAGCAGGAACTGGAAACAAAGAAAGAGGAACTGGAAGATCCGGCCAAACTGGAGAAAAAAGCCCGGGATGACCTGGGACTGGTGAAACCGGGGGAAGTGCCTTATGTGCGATGAAAAAAAGACTGCGAGAAAATGGTCAGCCATTTCCTCGCAGTCTTTTTATTTCCTTACCATTCCTTTTCGTGGTCAAGGAGCCAGCCGCCGGCAGTGCAGGCCGGGCAGATACAGTATTTTACGCCCTTATCCTTTGCCTCATGGGCAGCCTTTGCCAGATTTCTGGCAGTATCGGCGCCAAAAAATGCAGCACCCTCTTTTGATTCAAAGAAAGGAATCACATGGTCGATGGAGTTCACATCTTCCTTCAGTTCCTTCTTCAGCAGCTGAGCTGCTTTCTCTTCATCCGCTGTTCCGGCGGCATCCAGGTATGCCTGACATACCTTTTTCAGCCCACTGTAGCAGCTGGGCGCATTCATGACTTCTTTGACCTTGTTTACGATTTCTTCTTTTGCCATAAGAATCATCCTTTCTGTTCAAACATCATATGAGACGTGGCTTCGGCAGCCACCGTGCCGTCCTCGTGGAGCACCCGGGCTTCCATCACCGACAGGGGCCCTTTCTGCCGGATTTCGCGGCACACAACTTTCACTGTTTCTCCAATGAGCACGGGCGTGCGGAACCGGGTTTCCATTTTTCCCGTATAGGCGGGAATGCCGGTATTCAAAAAGAGATAGTTGCCCATGACTTCGTCCATGAGGGTCATAATCAGGCCGCCGTGCATGCGGTCGTTATAGCTCTGGTGTTCATGGGAGGGGGTAAAGAAGGCAAGACAGCCGCCGGGAATGGAAAAGAAATGGAGATGAAGCCCCAGGGGGTTTTCCTTCCCGCAGGCAAAGCACATACTGTAGGCCGGTCCGCCGGACAGTTCGGTAAGGGGGCGGCCCAGCTTCTCCTCTTCTTCGTGAAGAAGCTCCTTCTCTCTCGTGTTTAAGGGGTATGGTTCCTTCTGATTCATATAAAGCCTCCTTCAGAGAAGCAGCAGCTTTCTCTTTTTATTATAGCATGGTGAAAAAGAGGGAAATAAAAAACTGCGGATATTCCGCAGCTTCAAGTGGGCTTTTCTGCCTCTCAGAAACGGTCCAGCAGGTGGTAGCCCTTTCCTTTGAGGAAGGCTTCCGTTTCCGATTCGGTGGTGGAGAATACAGCAATAGGGGAGCTGGTCTGGCGGTCGAAGGAAATATAGAGATAGCGGATCATCACATTGGCATTCTGCAGGTCCGAAAGGATATGGTCCAGGGTGCCGGGCTTATCGGATTTCATATCTACAGCCAGTACCAGGTCTACCCGGCACTGATATCCTTCTTTTTCCAGCGCTTCACTGGCTTTGTCGGACTGATCCACAATGAGTCGGATAATGCCGAATTCGGCACTGTCTGTGGCCAGCATGGTATAAATATTGATGTCGTTCCGGGCGAGAATAGAAGTGATTCGGCTCAATGCGCCCTTTGTATTAGCAGCGAAAATGGAAACCTGGTGTAACATAATATCCTCCTTCATCAGAGCCTTCCGCTCTGTTTATTACAGTGATTTTATCATAAATGGCAGAAAGGAGATAGGGGAGAAATGAATGGATGCTGCCGGCGCCATTCCAGGCCGTTCATGGCGACAAAACTTTACAAATTTATTTCAAAAATCCTATTGACTTTTTTCATCAAGGCAGTATAATATCAACCATAACACGAAAGAACGAATGGCAAGGATCGGGATAAGTATCGTGCAGAAGGTTTAAGAGAGCTGACGGCTGGTGCAAGTCAGTACGAAGCAGGATACAAGCTCACCCGGGAGTTTCGGAAGTGAACCAAGTAATTTTCGACGCTGCCTGCGTTACAGGCATGACAAGCAATGATCGGGACAAGGAATATATTGGTCCATGGCACAGAGAGCCGGCGGATGGTGCAAGCCGGTGCATTCCAGTATTGACTATCACCTGTGAGCCCCTTGGTTGAACGTAGTAAACCGAGGCGTCTGTCCACGTTACGGATATAAGCACAGAGTATAATGTAGGGTGGTACCGCGCATGTCGCCCCTATTTCCGAAAGGAAATAGGGGCGTTTTTTGTAGGACCTCTTTTCATAAACCTCTTGCTTCATGAGTGATAAATACAGGGTGGTACCGCGGATTCCAATTCGCCCCTGCTGCAATGACGCCAGATTGCAGCAGGGGCGTTTTTTAATCCATTCGTTCTTTCATAGAAATGAAGGCCTGGCCTTCTTATTTTGGAAAGGGGATTGAAGATCGTGTTTTTTCAACAGCTTGTCAACGGTTTAACGCTGGGAAGCGCCTATGCGGTCATTGCCATCGGCTATACGCTGGTATTCGGCGTATTGAACATCGTCAACATGGCACATGGCGGCATCTTTATGATCGGCGCTTACATCGGCCTGCTTCTCGTAACGGAAGCGGGACTGGGCATTTTCCCGGCACTCATTGGTGCCATGATTGGCGGCGCCGTATTAGGGTATGGACTGGAAATCTTTGCACTCCGTCCGCTCCGCCGCCGCAAAGTGACTCATCTGGCTCCATTAATCAGTACTATCGGTGTGTCCACATTCCTGGAAAGTGTGGCACTTATGGTATGGGGCCCTCAGACCCGTTCTTTCCCGGCTGCTTTCGGGAACGGTCTGATGGACTTCGGCGTATTTAAGATTTCCGGCATCCAGATTATTTCCCTGGGTACCGCTGTGGTTCTCATGGCTCTCCTTACGGTAATGCTGAACAAGACAAAAATCGGCAAAGCTGTGAGAGCCACTTCTGAAAATGCGGAGACCGCCGGTCTTCTGGGTATCAATACCAGCCGCATCATTACCTTTACCGTCATGCTGGCTTCTGCCTTAGGTGCGGCAGCCGGTGTCCTCATCGGACTTTCCTTCAACGCCATCGAACCAACCATGGGTACTTCCATGGGCCTTAAAGGTCTGGCAGTCCTCATCATGGGCGGCCTGGGCAATGTAGAAGGCGCTATGGCCGGCGGCTTTATCCTCGGCATTGCTGAAGTATTTGCCGTAGCTTATGGCTCTTCCACCTATCGTGATGCTGTGGCATTCGGCATTATTATCCTGATTCTCTTCATTCGCCCTGAAGGCTTGTTCTCCAAGGCAGGCAAAGGAGGCAGACCGTAATGGATGAAATTTTAAATGGCTACTTCCTGCAGGTATTCACCTTTGTATGCATTAACATTATCCTGGCGCTCACTGTTTACATGACCGTGTGCACCGGTATCCTTTCCCTGGGCAATGCAGGCTTTATGAGCCTGGGGGCTTACACTTCCGCAATTGTTACCACCCAGTATGGCGTACCTATGCCTGTGGGCATTGTGTTAGGCGGTCTTTTCGCCACTCTGATTGCATTGATTATCGGCCTTCCGACCATTCGTCTTCGCGGCCTGTACCTGGCTATTGCCACCATGGGCTTTGGCGAAGTGGTTCGAGTGATTGCCCTGAACCTTGACATCACCCACGGTGCTTTGGGTTTCTCCGGCATTCCTTCCATGGCCAGCGTTCTCTCTGACTATGCCAGCGACATGGGCCTTCTGGATGCTCTGGAAATCGATTCCCAGACCGGCGGCCAGCTTCTGATGAACATTGTTCTCCTCATTATCGTAGTGGCAGTAGTAACTTTCTGGTATCGCCTGGAACATTCCCGCATCGGCCGTGCCTGGGCTGCTGTAAAGGCAGATGAATACGCTGCATCCCTGACCGGCATCAATGTGGTGGAATACAAGATGATGGCCTTCCTCTTCAGTGCTTTCTTCGCCGGTGTAGCCGGTGCCCTCTATGCCCATGCGACCTTCTTCATCAGCCCCACCGACTTCTCCTGGAACAAGGTGGTTGATATCCTGGTTTACACCGTATTCGGCGGCAGCAACGTACTCTGGGGCTCCGTCCTGGGCGCTACAGTGCTCACCATCGTTCCGGAATCTCTCCGTGCCATGGCAGAATACAGAGATATCATCTACGGCCTTATGCTGGTAGCCCTCATGGCCTTCCGTCCTGACGGCATCCTGTCCTATGATGCGGTGAAATGGATTTCCCGCAAATTCAGCAAAAAGCAGAAAGCCTCTGCAGAAGGAGGAAACCAGTAATGCTTCTTGAAATGAAAAACGTAGTGAAACAGTTCGGCGGCCTTACCGCTGTTTCCAATATGTCCTTCTCCGTAGAAAAAGGAGAAATCTTCGGCGTCATCGGACCAAACGGCGCTGGCAAGACCACCATTTTCAACCTGATCACCGGTGTATACCAGGTGACGGAAGGGGATATCCTCTTCGACGGTCAGTCCATCGAAGGGAAGAAACCCTACCAGATCATCAACATGGGGATTTCCCGTACCTTCCAGAACATCCGCCTTTTCTCCGGCATGACTGTACTGGAAAACATTCTGGTCGGTCATCATGACCGGCTGAAATCCGGCCTTCTGGCCAGCTTCCTCCACACCTCTTCCCAGAAGAAGGAAGAAAAGGAAGCCCGCCAGCAGGCGCTGGAACTCCTGCGGTTTGTAGGCCTTGAGGCAGATGCGGACCGTCTGGCCACTGAACTTCCTTACGGCAAACAGAGAAAACTGGAAATCGCCAGAGCCCTGGCCACCCAGCCCAAACTCGTCCTTCTGGATGAACCGGCAGCTGGCATGAACGACAGCGAAACTGCAGCGCTCACTGAGCTGATTCACAATATCCGCGAAAAATTCGGCACCACCATTATCCTCATTGAACACGACATGCACCTTGTCATGAGCCTCTGCGACCATGTCATGGTCGTCAACTTCGGTAAGAAACTGGCTGAAGGGGTACCGGAAGAAGTACAGAACAACCCCAAGGTTATTGAAGCTTACCTCGGAAAGGAGGATGAATGATGCTTCTTGAACTGAAAAATGTAGAAGCTGCCTATGGCAACATTAAAGCGTTAAAAGGCATCAACCTCTCCGTACCGGAAGGGAAGATCGTAACCCTTATCGGTGCCAACGGTGCCGGTAAGTCTACCACCATGAAAACCATTATGGGCATCATGAAACCTATTGCCGGTGATGTTCTCTTCAAAGGAGAATCCATCGCAGGCATGAAGACCCACAATATTGTAAGAAAAGGGGTAGTCCTCGTTCCGGAAGGACGTCAGATTCTTCAGAATATGACGGTCCGTGAAAACTTGGAAATGGGCGCTTACCAGAGAAATGACGCTGAAGGAATCAAGGAAGACCTGTCCAAGGTTTTTGAACGGTTCCCCCGCCTCTTTGAAAGACAGGGCCAGTTCGCCGGCACTCTTTCCGGCGGCGAACAGCAGATGCTGGCCATTGGCCGCGCCGTTATGGCCAAGCCGGAAGTCATGCTTCTGGACGAACCGTCCATGGGCCTGGCTCCTCTGGTGGTACAGCAGATCTTTGATGTTATCAAAGACATTAACAAAATGGGTACTACTGTTCTTCTTGTAGAACAGAATGCGCGTAAAGCTCTCCAGATTGCCGATTATGCCTACGTTATGGAAACAGGCAAAATCGTCATGGAAGGCCCGGCGCAGGAAGTTGCCAGCAACCCGGATGTCATGGCGGCATATCTGGGCGGCAAGAAGAAACAGTGACCAATATAACAGCCGTTCAGGTTGTAACACGATCCGGGAAAAGGGACAGAGAAATCTGTCCCTTTTCTCTTTGCTAAAAAAGAACATAAGGTGGGCAGTGCTTTGCGGACAGGTCTGAAATTCAAAATTTCAAATCTCAAATCTCTCTCTTCTGAACCATCCTATGGGGTATGGTATAATAAAAAGTAACTTTATGCGAAATTCCGATTTCCCCATGATGGGAAAATCCTGCTGATTTCTGCTCCGGCAGAAGGAGGAATAATGAAGAAGAAACTGGTTATTATTGATGGCAGCAGTCTTTTATACCGCGCCTTTTTTGCCCTGCCGCCGACTATGACATCGCCGGACGGGACGCCTACCAATGCCATATACGGGTTCCTGCGCATGCTTTTGGGCCTGTACCGGGATCTGGATCCGGAGTACATGGCAGTCACCTTTGATAAGGACCGCCATACGTTCCGTACCGATATGTTTGCCGATTACAAAGCCACCAGGAAGCCGGCGCCGCCGGAGCTCATTCCCCAGTTTGACCTGATTCTGGATGTGCTTTCCGTGCTGGGAGTAGCGGTATACAGCATTCCCGGCTATGAAGGGGATGATATCCTGGGCACCTTATCTGCCCGCTATGAAAAGGAGCTGCCGGTGGATATCGTGACCGGCGACAGGGATGCCCTGCAACTTTCCAGCAGCCGCACCACGGTGCTTCTGACCCAGAAGGGAATCACCCATATGGCCGTCATGACGCCGGAGGCGATTTATGAAAAGTACCACATTACCCCGTCCCAGGTCATTGATATGAAGGCCCTCATGGGGGATACGGCGGATAATATTCCCGGAGTCCCCGGCATTGGAGAGAAGACGGCCCTGGGGCTTCTGACGGAGTACAAGGATCTGGATAATCTTTATGCCCATGTAGATGAAATTAAAGGGGCCCGGGGAAAGAAGCTCACCGCCCATAAGGATATGGCCTACTTATCCTACAAGCTGGCCACCATCAAGCGGGATGTACCTATGGATGCTTCGCTGGAGGATATGAAGCAGCCTGTACATGTAGCAGAAATGAAGGAGCTTTTTGGAAAACTGGGAATCAACCTTTTAAAAGAGTTCGCTGCACTTCCCCGTTTCCAGGAATTGTCCCAGGTGAAGAAGGAGGAAAGCGAAGAAGTTCTTCCGCCTGTGGAAATCTGGAATCCCGCTGTCTCCTTTAAAGGAAAGACCGCCGCTCTCTGGGCCCATCTGTCCGGCAAGGCGCCTTTCTTCAAGGCGGAAGAGGTGGTGGCTGCTGCTGACGGCCATGCCTGGCTGGTGGAGGCAGACCATTTCGGCCCTGCCGCTGCGGCGCTGAAAGAGGCAGAGGCTGTGGTGGTGGAAGACAGCAAATCCCTTCTTGAGTCGGATTTCCCTGCAGAAGACATTCCTTTCTTTGATATGTCCCTGGCAGCGTACCTTCTGGATCCCACCAGGGTGACCTATCCCTTGTCCTATATGGCCGGTCTTTTCGAAAAGCCGGTGATATATCCCGATGATTTAGATGATATGAAGGAGAAGGGCTGCTGCATTACTCTTTTCCTGGCTTCCCTCTATGAAGATGCAAAGAAGAAGCTGGAAGAAAACGGGGTGCTGTCCCTGTTCCGAAAGGTGGAGCAGCCGCTGGTGCCGGTACTGGCAGCCATGGAGAAGGCAGGCATTGCCACAGACCAGGAAAAATGGAAGACTGTCAAAGAAGAAATGGAGAAGGAAGAACGGCTTCTCATGAAGGATATCTTCACTGAAGCCGGGGAATCCTTCAATCTCAATTCTCCGAAGCAGCTGGGCCATATTCTTTTTGAAAAAATGGGTATGCCTGCAGGGAAAAAGACGAAAACCGGCTATTCCACCGCCGCCGATGTGCTGGAGGAGCTGGCTCTGTCCTATCCTATGGTGAAGAATATTCTCCGCTATCGCAGTCTGGCCAAACTGGTTTCCACCTATCTGGAGGTCCTGCCGCAGCTGATTCGTCCGGAAACAGGACGCATTCACACTTCCTTCAACCAGACCGTCACCGCCACAGGCCGACTTTCCAGCTCGGATCCGAATCTGCAGAACATTCCGGTACGCACGGAGGAGGGAAAGAAAATCCGCTCCCTCTTTGTGCCGGGAAAAGGCTATGACTGCTTTATTTCCTCCGATTATTCCCAGGTGGAACTTCGGGTGCTGGCCCATATGTCAGGCGACGAAAGCCTGATCAAAGCCTTCCTGAACAGGGAAGATATCCATAGAAGAACGGCGGCAGAGGTGCTGGGCATTCCTTTTGAAGAGGTAACACCGGAGCAGCGCTCTCATGCCAAAGCCGTTAACTTCGGCATCATCTACGGCATCAGCGATTTTGGCCTGGCCAGGCAGCTGGGCATTTCAAGAAAACAGGCGGCCAGCTATATTGATGCCTACTTCAAGCGCTACCCCAGTATTCACGATTTCATGCATTCCATGGTGGAAAAAGCAAAGGAAACGGGGCGCGCCGTCACCCTCTTTGGAAGGTATCGGGAACTGCCGGATATTAACAGCAAAAACTTCAACCGCCGCTCCTTCGCCGAGCGGACAGCCATGAACACCCCTATCCAGGGTACGGCGGCAGACATCATGAAAATGGCTATGATTGAAGTGTACAGGAAGATGAAGGAAGGCGGCTATAAGAGCCGGGTGCTTCTTCAGGTACACGATGAACTGGTGGCAGAAGTGGTGAAGGAGGAAAAGGGAGAAATCGCAGCTCTTCTGAAGGAAACCATGGAGTCTGTGGTGAAGCTGAAGGTTCCCCTGGTGGCTGATGTGAATGAAGGAAAGAACTGGGCGGAGACGAAATAGTGGACTAGTGGACTAGTCCACTAGCCCACTAGCAGACATTTTATAAAAAGGAAGTATTATGTATCGTATCGGATTAACGGGAGGCGTCGGCAGCGGCAAGAGCACGGTGTCCTCCTATATGCATGAATTAGGCATTCCTGTGATTGACGGAGATAAGCTGGCCCGGGAGGCAGTGATTCCCGGAAGTCTGGCCATGAACAGGCTGAGGGAAGTCTTCGGTCCCCATATTTTCCTTCCCGACGGGTCGCTGGACCGGCTGAAGGTGGGGGGAATTGTTTTTAACGATGAAGAAAAGCGGCAGAAACTGAATGGCATCATTCATCCCTATATCTGGTACCGCACCAGGGAAGAGCTCATCCGGGCCCAGGAAAATGGATTTCCTGTGGTGGTGCTGGATATGCCGCTCCTTCTGGAAATCAGCTGGCAACTCAGGGTGGAAGAAGTATGGCTGGTGGAAGTACCTCTGGAGGTGCAGATTGCCCGGGTCATTTCCCGGGACGGTTTCACCAGGGAGCAGGTGATGGAGCGCATCCGGAAGCAGATGCCTACCACGAATAAAATGAATTACGCAGACGTGATTATCGACAACAGCCGCTCGGTGGAAGATACCCGGCGGCAGGTGCGGGAAGCACTGAAGCATGTACCGGGATTTCAATTTCCCAAAGGAATGGAAGAAGTATGAGAATCGCATTGAAACGCAGAAAAAGAGAGGTACAGAGACACCAGGGAAACACCGGCGCCATGGTGTTTACTCTTTTGACTGCGCTTCTTTGCGTGTTTGTCCTTCTTCTCACCGATAATATCCGCTTCCTGAAGCCCAGCGAGCAGGTGTCCCATATCATTGTGCAGTGCGCCGATGAGGAGCATATTTCCGCAAGCCTTCTGGAAGCAGTGATACGGACGGAAAGCAAATTCAATGAAAAGGCGGTATCCCATGTAGGCGCCGTGGGCATGATGCAGCTCATGCCGGAAACGGCCCACTGGATTTCCGAGCAGAGCGGCCTGCCTTCAGACAACCTGGCCAGCCCGGAGCAGAATATCCCCCTGGGCGCCTGGTACCTGAATTATCTTTTGAAACAGTACCATAACAATGAAGTCTTTGCTCTGGCCGCCTATAATGCAGGCCGGGGCAACGTGGATGAGTGGATTGAGAAAAATCACTGGCCGGAAGGATTCTCCGACATGGACAAGATTCCCTTCCCGGAAACAAGGGAATTTGTGAAATCCGTGGTTTCTGCAAGGGATCGGCTGGAAGCAGAAAAGAAAGGAACATAGTATGGGAAAAGAGGACAAGCTGGAACAGGAAAGGGCGGAAAGGCGGCAGAAATTCCTGGACTGGGACATTGAAAAGGAGCTGCCTTTGGATATAGAAGGGTATAAGTTGAAGCGGCTGGACCGGCAGGAGGGGCGCATTTATTTTGCCTTCTGCTGGGAAAATGAAAAAAACGGCTGGCAGGTGAGGGCCCTTTTTGATGAGGAAACCATGGATTACATGGTGAAATCGGATCTGCGTATGATGACCCTGACGGAAATCGAGCTCATTACCGGCGATTTTGAAGAATTTAAAAGAAATATGAAGCTCCTGACACCCCGGTATATTGCCAGGGAACTGGTGCATAGGGAAAATGTATCGGTGCTGGTGCGGGGAAAGGGGTTCATGGTGTGGGATTACAGTCAGTTCTTCCCGCCTGTCATTGGCCACTATGAAAGGATTATCGAACCGTCCCGCCCTCTCCTGGGGCTCAATGGCTCCTATATTATCGCGTCCTATGAATGCAGGGAAAAGGAAACAGGCATCCTTTTTTTCTACAATGTATACAGAGATGAATATTACGGCGAACTCAGGGCCAAAGGCATTCCCGGCATTATTCATCAGTATGATGCCAAAACCATACATGACCTGGAAGAGACCATCAAGGCCCATTTGGAAAAGGACCTGAGTGAGCTGTATGAGCATCCGGAGATTCCGGACTGAAAGCAGTTTCGGATACCAAGGCATAACCGTTGATTCCATGGAAGGGGAGAAGGTCATGAAAAGCAGTGAAGAAGTGGTGATGGCCTATGTACGGCAGCTGGAAGAAATGGAAGAAGAAGTTTCCCGGCTTTTGAGCGAGAACCGCATACTGAAAGGAAGACTGGAGGGAGCCCGGAGAGCCGGCACGCCCACCGATTCAGAGCTCCTGGCGTCAGGAAAGGAAAAGGACCTTTATCCCGGTGAACGGCACGAAATTCTCCTGGATATTTTGAAATCGGTGAGGAAGGACATGAAGGACGGCACCCGGCGGGCCGATATTTTAGATGACCTCATCAAGGCAAATCCGGTGAGCGGTGAACCGAAACGGCGCTCGGAAGCGGTGAAGGTGGCGCTGAAGGGGTACCGCGGACTGGATGATAATACGAAGCGAAAGCTGGCGGTCCTTGGCATTGAAGGAAACGAAAAGCACAGCAAGCATTATATTTTAAGATACTACGGTGATTCCCGGTACATGGTGACAATGACCGCCTCCGGCAGTGATGCAGGACGGGGCGGCCTGAATCTAGCCAGTGACGTGGTTCGGAATTTCTTCTGACAGGAGGGACATCATGAGGATTCTGATTTTCGGCATAGGCGGTATCGGAGGCTTTGCAGGCGGCGCCCTGGCAGGGACAGGGAGTGATGTGTATTTCTACGTTCGGGGAAAGAACCGGGAAGCCATAGAAAAGGAAGGACTTCATGTGACATCAGAGCTTCTGGGCGATTTCACTGTGCATCCCAAAGGTATGGGACAGGATGGAAAGGCCCTGGGGAAGATGGATGTCATCCTTCTGGCCTGCAAGGGAAACGGACTGGCAGAGGCCTGCCATGACATGGCGCCCATGGTGGCAACCCACACGGTGGTGGTGCCTCTTCTGAACGGCGTCCTTGTATCGGACCTCATGGAGCCCCTTCTTCCGCCCTGCTTCATAGCCGACGGCACCATCCGTGTCTTCAGCCATCTGGAAAAGCCGGGTCATGTGGTGCAGACGGCAGGCAGCGGCCAGGTGGTGATGGGCATGAAAGACGGCAGGGACCTGCCCCTTCTCCATGAACTGGCAGCCCTTTTGCGGAAATCGGGCATTCCGGCCAAAGTGACCCATGATATCCGGCTGGACAGCTGGGAAAAATACGCCCTCATGGCAGCCAACAGTGCCCTCTTCTGTCTTTTTGACGGCCCTGCAGGAAAAGTGCGGCGCCAGAAAAACTATAGACAGGTGGTGGCAGAAACAGTGGGAGAAGTGATTTCCATGGCAAAAGTGCAGGGCGTCATCATTCCTCCGGCCTATAAGGAAGACTATCTTCGTCTCTTCGATTCCCTCCCTGACGACACCGTTACCTCCCTGTATCGGGACTTGCAGGATGGAAAGAAAGTAGAAGATACGGAAACAGAAATGATTCTGGGAAGGATGGTGGACCTTGGAAAGAAAGCGGGGCTTTCGGTGCCCTGCTTTGAAAAAGCCTATGAAATGGCCCAAAGCATAGGGAAAAGAAATTGGGGCGGCCATGGGATGAAACATACATGACAAAATGACAGGGGGTGTCTCTACATCTAAAGAGGCGCCCCTTTTTCCATGCTCTGACAAACATGGAAAAGTCAGTATACATGGCATAAAAGGGCTGCTGTTTTCTTTGAACTGCATGCTGAATCGTGGTAACATATACATAAAAAAGAACAGTGTTTTGAAATTCAAGGGAGAGATAGAAATGACATTGGATGAACTGCCTCAGGGGAAAACGGCAGATGTGACAGTGGTTGGCGGAGAGGGACCTCTGCGCCAGCACTTTCTTGATATGGGCCTGATTCCGGGGGCAGAGGTGACGTTTATCAAGTTCGCTCCTCTGGGGGACCCCATGGAGCTCATGGTCCAGGGTTATGAACTCACCCTTCGCGTAGAAGATGCAAAGAAAATTCAGGTAGATCATCTGCGGGACCGGGATATGACAAAGAAGGAAATAAAGCAGCCTGCGCTGATTCAGCATCCGGGTCTGGGAGAACCGGGACGGGTGCACGAGCTTTCGCCCTACCATGATGCAAAACCGGTGGAAGGGAAACTCGTTTTTGCGCTGGCAGGAAACCAGAACTGCGGGAAAACCACTCTTTTCAACCATCTCACCGGTTCCAACCAGCATGTGGGCAATTTTCCCGGCGTTACCGTAGACCGGAAGAGCGGTTTTATCAAAGGCCATCCGGACTGTGAAGTGGTAGACCTTCCGGGAATTTATTCCCTGTCTCCCTATACCAGTGAGGAAATCGTTTCCCGTAAATTCATTCTGGAAGAGAAACCCAGTGCCATTATCAACATCGTGGATGCCACCAACCTGGAACGCAACCTGTACCTCACCATGCAGCTTATGGAGCTGGACGTGCCCATGGTACTGGCTCTCAATATGATGGATGAGGTGGAAAAGAACGGCGGCTCCATTCTGATTAATGAAATGGAAGAAATCCTGCAGATTCCGGTGGTTCCCATTTCCGCCGCCAGAAACCAGGGGGTGCAGGAACTGGTGCGCCATGCAGTCCATGTGGCAAGGTACAGGGAAAAACCGGGCATCCGGGATTTCTGCAGCCCTCTGGACCATAAGGGGGCGGTGCATCGGGCCCTTCACGGCATTATGCACCTGATCCAGGACCATGCGGAAGCTGCCGGCATACCGGTGCGTTTTGCGGCAGGCAAGCTGGTGGAAGGAGACCATCTGGTGGAAGAGGCCCTTCATCTGGAAGACAATGAAAAGGAAATGATTGGTCACATTATCAAACAGATGGAGGAAGAAAGGGGACTGGACCATGCAGCAGCCATGGCAGATATGCGATTCCTCTTTATCCGGCGCCTCTGCGACAAGACGGTGGTGAAGCCGAAGGAAAGCAGGGAGCATGCCCGGAGCCGGAAGATGGACAGGATACTCACCGGGAAATACACGGCCATCCCCATTTTCATCCTCATCATGGGCCTTGTATTCTACCTGACCTTCAATGTTATCGGCGCCTTTTTCCAGGATCTGCTGGCCAGTGGCATCGACAGGCTCACAGAGCAGGTAGACGCAGCCCTGACGGCAGCTGGGGTGAATGAGGCGGTGAAGTCTCTCCTGGTGGATGGTATTTTTACCGGCGTAGGCAGTGTATTGAGCTTTATCCCTATCATTATGGTGCTCTTCTTTTTCCTTTCCATTCTGGAAGACGGAGGATACATGGCCCGGGTGGCCTTTGTTATGGATAAGCTGCTTCGGAAAATCGGTTTGTCCGGAAGAAGCATTGTGCCCATGCTCATCGGTTTCGGCTGTTCCGTACCGGCCGTCATGTCTACCAGGACACTGCCTTCCCTTCGGGACCGCCGAATGACCATCATGCTCATTCCCTTCATGAGCTGCTCTGCCAAGGTGCCTATTTATGCTTTCTTTACAGCGGCCTTCTTCCCTCACACCGGGGGTCTGGTCATGACGGGCCTGTATCTTACCGGTGTATGTATGGCCGTAGTGGTGGCCCTTCTTTCCAAGAACACCTTTTTCAAGGGAGAAGCAGTTCCTTTCGTCATGGAACTTCCCAATTACCGTATGCCGGGAGCTAAAAACGTGGGCCGTCTCATGTGGGACAAAGGAAGGGATTTCCTCCAGCGGGCCTTCACCGTCATTTTCGTGGGCACTATCATCGTATGGTTCCTCCAGAGTTTTGACCTGACCCTCAACATGGTGGAAGACAGTAAGGACAGCATTCTGGCTCTCCTGGGCGGCTGGATTGCGCCCCTCTTTTCGCCCCTGGGATTCGGAGACTGGAAAATGTCTACTGCCCTTATCTGTGGCTTTATGGCCAAGGAAAGCGTAGTGGCCACACTGTCCGTGCTTTATGGCAGCGTTGGCGCTCTGGAAACGGCGCTGACACCGATGGCAGCCTTTTCCTTCCTGATTTTCTGCCTTCTCTATACCCCCTGCATTGCCACCATTGCGTCGGTGCGCCGGGAAAACGGTGGCCGCTGGGCATTGGAAATGGTGATTTTCCAGTGTGTGGTGGCATGGATTGTATCCTTTATCGTATGGCATGGAGAACTTCTCCTTTTTGGAAAGTAAAGGAACTGAGATGAAAAAAGTCTGGCTCACAGCCCTTCTATCCCTCTTTCCTGCGGTGGCAGGAGCAGAGGTGTATACCCTTCCCGGCGTGGTAGTGACGGCGGAAAACCGGAAGGAAACAAAAGATACCGTCTTTCTGCCCCATGAAACTTTGACAGAAAAGGACATGGAGCGCATGGGTGCTTCCAATGTGGTAGAAGCCCTTTCTACAGCACTGGGGGTGGACCTTTCCTCCGGAAGCCAGGACAGCCGGACTGTCATGGGCAGCAATCAGCTCATGATACGGGGCATGAACAGCAGCCAGACCCTGGTCCTTGTGGACGGACACCGGCTGGCCGATGAAGATACCGCCTCTTCCCAAAACATGAATCTGCTGCAGCGCTTTGACCTGTCCCAGGTGGAACAGATAGATATCATCCGGGGCGCCGACGGTGTTTCATACGGCTCCTCCGCCATGGGCGGTGTGGTCAATATCAGGACGAAGAAACCGGGCAGCGGTGAAAGCAGCGCCGGATTCCGTCTGGGAGAGGGGGAAAATACCCTCTATTTTCATGAAGATGCAAAGGGGAAAGGCCCTTTCTACCTGGCGGTAAGCGGCAGAGTGACCAGAGTCAGGCCCCTTTCTTTCCGGCGGGACAGCTTTTCCAGAAGCATTCATTATGACGGCTTTGATGTACCTTCCTACGGCATCCGCCGCTATGCAGGGCTGGATGGCCTTTATGATTTTCGAAACGGCAGCACCCTGAGGCTCAAAGCGGACTATTTTGATGAAGATACATCCATACGCTTTTCCGATGTCTCCATGGATGCCTCTGGCATCCATGTGGTGCTGCAGCAGGATGAGAAAAGCCGCACCGAAAGGACCCAGTGGGATACATCCCTCACCTATGAAGGGAAAACAGCAGGAAATGCATACAGCGGCGAAGTTTACTACAGCCGCTTGAAAAAGTACAGCGAAACATGGAACGGCAGACCCGATTTCAGGGAGTCGCTGCAAGGTTTTCCAACGGCAATGGTCCCGGGACTGGATAATCTCTTTAAAAAACTGGATAATCTCTTTAAAAAATGGGACTACGACCGCGCCTTCTATGAAATCTGGGGAATCAGTGGAAAGGATACCATAACCCGGGGCAGCCACAGCCTCACCTTCGGCAGCGAATGGAACAGGAGCACCTACACCGGTACCAGGCTTTCAAGGGAAACGTATTCCGGCACAGGAAATAAAGATGAAGAAGGTCACGGGCAGACAAACAGTGCTTTCTATATTTCTGACGCTTGGAAGGTGAACTCCCGTCTCACCTTCCTTCCCTCTGTCAGATTGGAGAGGGACAGCAGTTTCGGATTTCTGGGCGTACCGGCGGCAGGCCTGTCCTATCGGTTTAATGACCGCATGACCTGGAAAACGAGCTATGGAAAGGGCTTCCGCGCCCCTTCCATCAGTGAAAGATACATCCATCTGGACCACATGGGGGGTACGGTGGATGGAAATCCGGACCTTAAGGCAGAAACTTCCCGCAGCTTTGATACGGGACTGGAATGGAAGGATGGAAAAACGGCCTGGACCATTTCATGGTTTGACCAGAAGGTCAAAAATCTCATTGACTATGAAGAAATGGCAGGCAGTGCCATGGAATACAGGTATGTAAACAGGAAACAGGCGGAGCTGAAGGGACTGGAAGGAGAAATTTCCTACGCCCTTCTGCCGCGCTGGACGGTGCGGGGCACCTATACCTATCTGGATGGCCGGGATCGATCTGAAAACACACGGCTTCCCAACCGCAGCCGCCACACCGCCATGCTTTCCCTTTCCTATGACAGTAAAGCTCCCTATGGCCTCTCCGGCATGATCTGGTCCGCCTTCAAAAGGGATTTCTACTTCGATGACAGGAACTACACATGGAATGAAGTGAACCTGTCCCTCCAGAAACACTGGGGAGAGAAATTCACCGCCTCTTTTGGCCTCTACAACCTGCTGGATAAGAAAATAGATGCCCTCTATATCCACGGCCGTTCCTGGTTTGCAGGAATGGAAATGAAATGGTAGGAGTCGAATGGGTTAAAAGGTCCATCCTGAGGACCTTCCCCTCTGAACCCGGGCCGCAGCGTGGACCCATAGCGATACCACAGCCCGCGCCGTCATAAGTGTCAGAAATTTTTTAAAAAAGTACTTGACAGAGTGAAAAGCGGGCGGTATTATATACACATCTTCAGACAACCAAACGAACTGAAACAAGCTATGAACGAGACAAAAGGTTTGTTGTTCAATCTTCAGAGAGCCGGTGTATGGTGCGAACCGGTAGATGGCAGCATTCATAATATCCCTCGAGAGCTCTTACATCGAATTAAGTAGGTGCAGGCGATCATTCACGTTACGAATAGGACTACAAGTACAATGTAGGGTGGTACCGCGATCATCGCCCCTATCTTCTGATGAAGGTAGGGGCTTTTCTTATAGGTGCCGGTTGATTTGCAGTCCGTAAGTGATAAGTGGGAGTGGTACCGCGCATAAAGCGCCTCCGCTGATGGGAAACCATCAGCGGAGGTTTTTATTTTTCCGTTTCATTCACGTTTGGAATCTATTTAATTTTTTGAAAGAGGGATAAACTATGCAGAAGAAATGGTTAAAAGGAATGGCAGCTGTCATGGCAGCTGCAGCACTGGCAGGCGCATTCGCAGGATGCGGTGGAGATAAGAAGGCAGCAGCCAGCGGCGCTGCCGGTGGACAGACTGTAAAGCTTGGCTTTGTAACCGCTTATACCGGCCCCGGCGCAGCTTATGGCCAGGCTATGAAAGACGGTGTAGATCTGGCTGTTGAAGAAATCAACAAGGATCCGAACACCAAGGTTAAAATCGACCTCAAGACCTACGATACCAAACTGAACAAGTCCGAAGCCATCAATGCTTTCAAGAAATGCATTGAACAGGATAAAGTTCTTGCCATTGAAGGACCTATGACCTCCGGCGAAATGTTCGCTGCAGGCCCCATTGCCCAGCAGTCTAAAGTCGTTGCTTTCGGCACCGGCACCACCGCTACCGGCATCACCGACCTGGGTGACTACATCTTCAGAAACGCCATCCCGGGCAAACTGGCTATTCCGGTTACCCTGAAAAAAGCACATGACAAACTGGGATTCAAGAAAGTAGCTGTTCTCTATTCCAACAACAACGACCAGATGGTTCGTGAAAATGATATTTACCAGGAAGAACTGAAGAAGATGGGTGTAGAAGTGGTAGCTACCGAAACCTTCGCAGATAAGGATACCGACTTCTCTGCACAGCTCACCAAGATTCAGGCTGCCAACCCTGATGTCATCGCTGTAGCAGGCCTCTATCAGGAAGGCGCCCTCATTGCCAAGAAAGCTCGTGAAATGGGAATGAACCAGCCCATCATCGGCAACAACGGCTTCAACAGCCCGGCTTATATCCAGCAGGCCGGCGATGCAGCTAACGGCACCCTGGTAGCTACACCGTGGAACCCGGAAAGAAAGACCGACAAGGCCCAGAACTTCCGCAAAGCCTTCGTTGCTAAGTACGGTCATGAACCGGATCAGTTTGCTGCCCAGGCTTATGATGCCATGTACGTCATCCACCAGGCTGTAGAACAGTCCGGCACCACCACGGACCGTAAGAAATTCCGTGATACCCTGGCTAACATCAAAAACTTCGAAGGTGCTACCGGCAAATTCGAATTTGACCAGAACCGCGATCCGAAGATGGACCTGGACGTACTGGAAGTCAAAGACGGAAAATGGGTTCCTTTCGCTTAACAGTTTAAAAAGCGCATAGCCTGTCCCTGATAGGAAACGGGAAAGACCAGTGGATAGGACAGGACGAGCAGCACCCCTGACGCTGCGTGTCCCTATCCATCATAGTTTTTCCCCAACGCAAAACCGCAGTGCATCCCTACGCACTGCGGTTTTGTATTGGGGAAAATAAGCGGCTCTCCGCATGGGCACACCCTTTGGGGCGTGAGGGTTAACGGGCCTTTGGCCCGAGGGTTATGGCCGCCTAATGGCGGCAGGTTGTGTCCCCACAGGGGAAACGACTCACTATGATTTGTGCGTCGCTGGCGCTCCTGCATCCACTGCTGTCACTGACTCACTGGATTTTCAGGTCGCTGATGCTCCCTTACAAATCCAGTTCGCATAGTGCAAATCATGTTCGCTGTGCATCGCTTCACTCAAGGGGCAGCGGCCGTGGCGGGCATCTTTAATTTATAGATGGCGCCGGTATGATCAAACCTTCACCGTCTTCGGGGCCAAAGACCGTCAAACTTATGAACCCGACCGCCGGAGGCCGGTCTATCTTAAGGACCTTCCTTTGTGAACCCTATGGCTCCTTACGCGGGGGCTCTCCATCTCATTTCTAATCCTATGTTCCGTTGCATACAGAGAACGAGCATTCTATAATAGACACAGAACGTTTATTTCACAAAAATAAGTTTGATGGAGGAGCCATGGCGGACGATGTGTATGTGTGCATAGACTTGAAAAGTTTCTATGCTTCGGTGGAATGTGCGGCCCGGGGGCTGGACCCTTTTACCACGAACCTGGTAGTGGCGGATCCTTCCCGAGGGCCTGGAGCCCTGTGTCTGGCGGTGAGTCCCGGGCTGAAGGCAAAGGGGGTCAGGAACCGGTGCCGGCTTTTTGAAATCCCTCCTTCCCTGAAATACATTACGGCCCTGCCGCGGATGGGGCTCTATATGGAAGTGTCTGCAGATATTTACAATATTTATCTTCATTTCTTTTCTGCAGAAGACGTGTATGCCTATTCCATTGATGAATGTTTCATCCACGCTTCGCCCTATCTGGCCATGTACCGGAAGGACGGCGTGGCACTGGCGGAGATGATGATGAAGGCCGTATATGAAAGAACCGGCATCTGCGCCACCGCAGGGGTGGGAACCAATCTTTTTCTGGCGAAAATCGCCATGGACATTGTGGCCAAGCATGTACCGGAGCATATAGCCTATCTGGATGAAGGCATCTTCAAGGAAACCCTGTGGTACCACCGCCCTCTCACGGACATATGGAACATAGGAAAGGGCATTGCCGGAAGGCTTCAGAAATACGGGGTCTATGACCTTCATGGCGTCACCCTCCTTCCTCCCGAAATGCTGTATAAGGAATTCGGGGTGAATGCGAAATACCTCATCGACCATGCCCATGGCCGGGAGCCCTGCACCCTGCAGGATATCCATTCCTATCGTCCCGGGACCCGTTCCATCCATACGGGGCAAGTCCTTTTTGAAGATTACACCTATGAAGAAGGGGAAATCCTGCTTTATGAAATGGCGGAGCTGCTGATACAGCAGATGCTGGGACAGGGCCTTGCGGCCCGGGGCATCTCCCTCTATGCCGGCTATTCGGGACGGGATAGGAAGGGGAGCAGCGGCAGCAGAAGGCTGGATGGATATACCGACGTTCCGGAAGATATATGGCAGGCTTTCCATCAGCTGTATCAGGACAAGGTCATTCCCCGTCTGGGCATACGCATCCTCCGTCTGGCGCTGGAGGATGTGGCGCCGGCAGATGAAGTCCCCCGGCACTTTTCCCTCTTCCGTTCGCCTTGGGAAGAAGAAAGGCAGAAAAAGGTGGAGCTGGCTATGATGGATATTAAAAGTAAATTTGGAAAAAATGCGCTGCTTCGCGGTATCGATTATTTCCCGAAAGCCACCGTGCGGAGCAGGAACGGTCTCATAGGAGGTCATCATGAGTGATATCAAAAGAGCCTGCCAGTTTCTTCCTTTCGATGGTCTTTCAGGCTATGGCACCCTTCTGGCGGAAACAGGAAGGGAAAGAGAAGAGAAAAGGCAGGTATCAGAAGATCGGGCGGCAGTACTGGATCAAATGACAGGCCTTCTTAAGAAAAAAGACAGGGTGGAAGTGGTGTTTTACGACCGGGACTGCTACCGCAGGATAGAAGGCACGGTGGAGATGGTGGACCGCATCGGAAGAAAGCTCTGTTTGGAAGGAAGGAAAATAGCCTTTGCGGATGTATGGGAAATCCATAGGAAAGAGGGACCATAGAAATTTCATCAAAAGGGATGTGAAGAAAGGATTGACATTTTTTCACATTCCTTTTTCAATGCCTCTCGGCTCCATGCACCGGGCTTCCGGGCGCCTTGGAATCTGTCTGCTGCAGACATCCATAGGCCTCTCATTCCCATGGTATAATAGTAAAAATATAAAGAAAGCTGATGCAGGAATCAATGCAGCAGGCCATGGCATCGGCATTTTTCTGAAAGGAGGGATAGGATGGACAGCCGCTTTTTTGTGGTATTTGCAGATATTCTGCTGCCCCTGGCTCTGGGCATGGCGCTCAGGCGCTGGGGCCTTTCCAGAGATATACTCCGCCTGATTATAAAGGCCAATGTGGTAGGGGTGGCGTCATTTCTGTCCCTCGTATCATTCTGGTCCGTCCATGTGACCCGGGAGCTGCTGTGGCTCCCTGTTTCCATTCTGCCCATCTGCTTTCTGCCGGTGCTGATTTTTTATCTGTTCCAGAAGAACCGTTTCACCAATCCCCTGGACCAGGGAAGCTACCTGATTTCCATGATGCTGGGCAACATAGGCACTCTGGCGGGCCTCTGTGCTTATGTACTGTATGGAGAAGTGGGCTTTGCCTATGTACAGCTCATTGCAGTGCCCCAGATTCTGGTGATTGTGCTCTTCTGCTTTCCCATGGCCCAAAGATTCTATGAAATGGGAAACGCCAAAGGGAAAAGAGGGGAAAGGACGCAGTTTATCAAGCTCCTGTTCACACCGAACCAGCTGCCTGCCCTGGGCGTGGCAGCGGGGCTTCTGCTCTCCGGATGTCAGGTGGAACGACCGGAAGCCGTGGGCACCCTGTTTACCCTGCTGATTCATGTCAGTGCCTGGATGGGCATGATGCCTGTAGGTTATGACCTTCATCTATCCAGCGTAGGCACCTGGGCTTTCCGCCTGTGGCCTATCTTTCCGGTGAAATTCATTTTTCTGCCGGCCGTTCTTTATGGTCTGACCCGTCTTTTCGTATCTGACCCGGCCATGATTACCTGCGTCATTCTGTCTGCCGGCGCGCCGACTGCCATTTTTGCCGTGGCAGCGTCCCAGCTGTATGGATTGAATGTGGATATGGCGGAATCGTCCTTCGTCACCACCACCCTGGTCTTTCTCTTCATCCTCTATCCGCTGGTCTATTTCAGCGGTCTGGCAGGATAAGCAGGCAGGAGGGGGCGTGGTGAGATCTTGAGGAACCGGGAGACGGCCGGTCGCAGAACTCTAAGGAAACGTGTATAATAAAAATACTATTTCATGGAAAGCAGCAGGGAAGCGAAAAGGAAACTTTTCAGGGGAGGATGTATGAAAGAAGAAACTATGAGGGCCAAGGGCCAGTTTATTTTTGCTATGATGATTTTCGGGACGCTGGGGATTTTCATCCGTTATATCCCTCTGCCCTCCACAGTGATTGCAGAGGCCCGGGGGATTCTGGCCACCCTGTTTCTTCTGGTGGTGGTATGTCTCCGCCATTCTTCCATATCCAGAGAAGCGGTGAAGAAAAATTTTAAAATTCTATTTCTTTCCGGTGCCGCCATCGGGGTGAACTGGATTCTTCTCTTTGAAGCCTACCGCTATACCACGGTATCCACGGCCACCCTGTCCTACTATATGGCGCCGGTTTTTGTCATTCTGGCCTCTCCCTTTGTGGTGAAAGAAAAGCTGACGGTCGTGAAATTTCTCTGCGCCCTTTCTGCCTTTGCAGGCATGGTCCTGATTTCCGGCGTTCTGACGGAGCCGGGAGAAGGGGTTACCTTCAAAGGCATCGGCTTTGGCCTGGGGGCCGCCGTCTTCTATGCGTCAGTCATGCTTTTGAACCAGTTTCTGAAAGACATCAGCGCCTATGACATGACCATTACCCAGCTGGGACTGGCATCCCTGGTGCTTCTGCCCTATACCCTGGGAACAGAGGACTTTTCATCCATGACCTTTGCACCGCTCACGGTGGTTCTCCTTCTTACTGTAGGCATCGTTCATACAGGCATTACCTACACTCTTTATTTCGGAAGCATGCACCATCTCCATGCCCAGACTGCGGCCCTTTTCAGCTATATCGATCCCATCGTAGCCATCATTCTCTCCGCCTGCTGGCTGGCAGAGCCTCTGGGCTTTAGCGGTATAGCCGGAGCCATTCTCATTCTGGGCTCCACAGTGCTGAGCTCCTTTTGTAAAAAAACAGGGGCCTGAGGATTCCAAGGGCTGCTGGCAGCGCCTTTTATTGATAAAAGGCGCCAGTTTGTATAAAACCTTTCCGAAGGTCTGTCGCCCCTGAGGGAGAGCGAACTATCTATAAGGAGATTTTTATGCTTTTCATATCTATGATTTTATTAGGTGCTGTCATCGGTTTTGTGGGAGCCGGCGGCGCCGGCGTCACCATTACTCTTCTCACCGTTGGATTTGGCGTGCCCATCCACACAGCACTGGCAGTGGCCCTCGCGTCCATGACTTTCACCATGCTTTCCGGCGCCTACAGCCATTTCAGGGAACATGAAGTGGTGGTGAAGGTAGGCGCCATTATCGGCGGCGGCGGGGTGGCAGGCGCCCTTCTGGGAGCTGCCGTGTCGGACCATATGCCCTCTGATGATTTAAGTTTCATGACAGGGCTCATGATTCTTTCCAGCGCTCTCATTCTGTATGTGAAACTGTACCACGCAGACTGGCTGAATCATCATCTTCACGGGCGAGGGACTCTGCTCACCGGCAAGAAACTTTATATCTACGGGATTCCCACCGGTATAGTTTCCGGATTTCTGGCAGGCGCCTTCGGCATCGGCGCAGCGGCTTACATCCAGATAGCCCTCATGGTTATCTTCGGCGTGCCCCTTCTCCAGTCCATCGGCACCTGCATGATGATTATCCTCCCTATTTCTGCTTCCGGCGGCTTGGGCTACCTGGTCAGCGGCCATCTGGATATGTGGATATTCCTCCAGACTCTGGCCGGCCTCACCGTGGGCGCCTGGATGGGTGCGAAAATAACCCACCTGGCACCGCTTCCCCTGCTGAAGGCCTCTATCGTGGCTCTGCCTACCATAGGCGGCGGGATTATGGTGCTCTTTCATTAACTTTCTGGCGGCGCCCATGGCGCCGTTTTTTGTGCAGCTTTTTACAAGGGGGCCGCTTCCAGTTGCCTCCGATATCATGAAAGATATGAAGAGGAACAGAAACAGGCCGGGCTGGAACAAGAAAATGAAAGGCTGAAACAGCAGCTGGCTCTTTTGCAGACATCATCCTGATGCAGAAATCAAAAGGTCATGAAAAATCCTGCCGCTTCTTTGGGAGCGGCAGGATTTTTGCCTGCAGTACGATGAAAGACAGGGGAGAAGATGGCCTATATAGACAGCCGTCTTTCAGCTCCTATTTCTCTCTTTTGAAGTTTCTTCCTGCTTCGGCCGGGTGGGTGAGTTTGTATTTTTCTTTTTCTTCATACATACGGTCGTCTGCTTCATTGAGATGATCATCAAAGGAGAGAGGCTGGGAAGGGTCATGGATGCTCCAGCCGAAGGAAGCGGAAGGATCTTTGGGCATATGGGGCAGGCCCTTCAGCTCCTGCATTTTTTTTCGAATGGTCTTTATGAGAGGGAAAAGAGAGTCTGCTTCATGGGGCGGAAGAAGGATGATAAATTCATCGCCTCCAAGTCTTCCGCAGAAGGCGGAGGAAGGGGTGACGGAAGAGAGGATTTTTGCCATGTGGCAAAGGAAGAAATCACCGGCTTCATGGCCGTAGCGATCATTCACTTCTTTCGGTCTGTTCAGGTCCATGAAAAGGAGGGCGTAGGATTTCCGGCTGTCCAGGCTTTTGGCAATGTGGAATATGCCGGCATGGTTATAAAGGCCTGTGAGGGCATCATGATAAGCCAGATGGAGAGCGGCTTTCTTTTCCTGGGCTTCTTCTGCCTGTGCCAGGATCTGGAATACGTAAGAGAGGATGACAGAAAAGACGAATACCAGGAGAGCCCAGGTGGACAGGGCCTGCATCACATAGATATGGATAATACTGTGGCCGGAGGTAATGTAGTACTGGGCTGTGTCCAGGGCGGCGGCACCGGATGAAAGAAGGATGCCCCAGCGCATCACGACTTGCCAGGTTTTTTCTTTGCCCAGCGGGTGGAGCTGGTACCAGCATACAAGTATGCCTGAAAGTATAATGGATATATGAAGCAGAGGCAGCATGTCATCCAGGGTATAAAGCCCCCCTGCCTGCAGAAGGAAGGCAGCGGCAAAGAGGAGGACAAACCACAGGGACAGATGATGGTAAAGGGCTCTTCGTTTTCCCTCTTTTTCTGAAAGGAAAAGGAAGTAGAGGAAGGGCGCCGGCAGGAAGTATAGAGAGCCGTATTCCAGAAGAGAATTGATGTAGGGACTGTCTATCCAGAAGGCGGTCATATGATGGTAACAAAGACACCACAGGATGAAGGATGTGAGGAAAAAGGATATGGCCAGCCCTTTTTTTACGAGTAAACTTTTTTTCAGGAAAAGAAGCACAAGGAAAGCGGACAGGGACAGGGTCAGAAGGGCATGGTACAGGATAAAGAAGAATCCTTCTCTCTGCAGGTAGTAGGTATAGCTCTTTCTGGTGGGAATAACAAAGATATCTCCGATATAGGGAATGGAAGTAGAGGACAGGAGCTCTTCTTCTATGGTAATGGTGGAACCATAGGTGCTGGCAGGCAGTTCTGCCATACAGATGACGGCGCCGAAGTTATGGTTTCGGGATATACGGGATTCATCGTAGTAAGAAAGAATCTGGCCGTTCCATGATACCTGGTAGTATACGCGGGCTGCTGTGAAGGCCAGGGTATACTGCTTTTTATCGGAATGGAGAGACACCGGTACATGGATACGGATCCGGCTTCCGCCGGGGTAGGAGAAGCGGGGATTTATATTTTTTTGAATGGTACCGTCCGGTTTGACCAGGTCTATGGTTGCGTTTTGGGTAACTTTATATTCATTGTAACGGGTACCGTAAATAACGTAGCAGGCATTGACAATGAGGAAAAAGCAGAGAACCAGGGACAGAATCGTAAAAATATAAAAGGCTCTTTTATTTTCCCCCTGGCTCTGCAGCCATTTTTTTAATTCCATCATTTGTATGTTTTCTCTCTCCTTTATGGATTTCTATGTGCATTCCATTATTATTTATTTTAACACAAAGGAAAGAATTTAGAAGAAAAGGATCACCTTTCCAACCTGTTAAAATCCGGAATGGCTTCCTGCCCCTCCGCAGTGTATGATGAAAAAAGGAGAGAAGAACCAGGGCGGTTTGAAAGTACATGATTTTCTTCCATGGCGGTTATTCAAAAATGCACTTTAAACCGGCAGAAGAGTCCTTCTTCTCTGGTGAGGGGGAATGGCAGGTGATTGAGCAGGCCCAATGCCTGCGAAATCCATTTACAAATCCACGGTTTCAGTTTCCCTTTGCAGGGTGGCAGGGTATCGGATACTATAAAGATAGATGCATTTCCCTTTTGCTCAGCAGAGGAGGCAGCCATGGCACTGGTGATGGATAAGGTCATAGAAGAGATATTGAAATACAGGAAGTACAAGGTGTGGCGGTGTTTGGATGATAACAGTCTGCTTGCCCTGGAGAAGAAGGATGGAGACATTGCCACCGGCCGCCATCCGGAAACCCAGGGGCTTCTTCCCATGGAGGCCGATATGGATCGGGGCTTCTTCAAGGTGAATGAACATTTTGAAACGTCGGTGCCCGGTATCTATGCCATCGGCGACATCGTCTGCGGCGGCATCCAGCTGGCCCATGCGGCGGAAGCGGAAGGAAAAGCGGCGGCCGCGGCCATAGCCGGAAAAGAACGGGCCATTGACATGGCCCTGGTGCCCCAGTGCGTCTACACCATTCCGGAAATCGCAGCGGTTGGAATTTCCGAAGATCAGGCCAAAAAAGAAGGCCTTTCCTTCAAGACAAGCCGGGTGGTCATGGGCAGCAATGCCAAAAGTCTCATCGCCGATGAAGGGGGATACATGAAAATCTTTACGGACCAGGAAAACCATATGCTGGGAGCCCAGCTCCTCTGCAGCGGCGCCGATAATCTGATTTCCGAAGTGTCCCTGGCCATAGCCTGCGGACTGACCATAGAAGATTTCCTCAAAATCATCCGTCCCCATCCTTCTGTGGAAGAATCGCTGGGACAGGCGGCGGAAGGTATCCTTTTGAAATAAATCAAAAGGGTTGTGAAAAAATGTAAATCATTTCTTCACAGCCTTTTTTCTATGACTTTTTTCTGATAATAAGGCTTCCAGTCCCTGTGTCATCTCGAGCGGAGGTATGTGCCGGTATGATGGTAAAGACTTTGTCTCTATGGAGACTCTGAGCCGAGAGATCTCCTGCCACCCTGCTCTCTGTACCATTGAGAAGTGAGATTTCGATACTTTGCTTCGACCGCCGAAATGACAGTGGGACGGAGTGATATCTGTGTCATTCATGGTATGGGATTCAGGAATTTTGATTCTGTTCCTTTCAATGACTTACTACCTGATAAAGCTCCAATCATTTCTTCACGGTCCCTTTTTCTGTCTGCAGCGGTTTCGCTCTTCTTTCGGCTATAGGATTCTCCCGGCAAATGGAGTAAAATAGTAAGGTATCTGAGCGAATGGAGATGAAATGATGGACAGGATTGCCGTATTGATTCCCTGCTGGAATGAAGCCCTTACCATCGAAAAGGTGGTGTCCGATTTCAAAAGGGTGCTTCCGGAAGCGGTGATTTATGTATATGATAATAATTCCACTGACCGCACCGCAGACCTGGCGGCCCGGGCAGGCGCCGTGGTACGCCATGAGTACCGGCAGGGGAAGGGGAATGTGATCCGCTCCATGTTCCGGGATGTGGATGCGGACTGCTATGTCATGGTGGATGGAGATGATACCTATCCGGCGGAAAATGCCAGGGACATGGTGAATCTCGTTCTGGAGGGAAAGGCGGATATGGTCATCGGTGACCGTCTTTCCTCCACCTATTTTGAGGAAAACAAAAGACCCTTCCATAATTCCGGCAACATGCTGGTGCGCCGTTTCATCAATATGTTCTGGGGAGAAAACAGCCATGAAATCAAGGATGTCATGACGGGCTACCGCGCCTTTTCCCTCATGTTTGTAAAGACCTTCCCCATTCTTTCCAAAGGATTTGAAATCGAAACGGAAATGACCATCCATGCCCTGGACAAGAATCTTCTTCTGGCCAATGTGCCTGTATCCTACCGGGACCGTCCGGCCGGCAGCGTGAGCAAACTTCATACCTTCCGGGACGGCGCCAAAGTACTGAAAACCATTTTCATGCTGTACAAGGACTATCGGCCCCTTCGCTTTTTCACTTTTGCCGCTGTCCTTCTGGCCTTCATTTCTCTCGCCCTCTTCCTGCCGGTGTTCCATGAATACGTGATGACCGGACTGGTGCCCAAGCTGCCTACCCTGGTGACTTCGGGCTTCTTCATGATGGCGGCGGTGGTTTTCCTGGGCATCGGCCTCATGCTGGATACGGAGGTCAAAAACAGCAGGAAAAACTTTGAAATCCAGATGAATATGATCCGCATGATGCTGAAAAAATAGATTCCTTTAGCCATGGAAGGTGACTGATTTCCTACTTTCCCTTAATTTAAGAAAGGCAAGACCATGTTTGATTCTCTGATTCGTCGATTCTTTCCTTCCACAGAACGATTCTGGGAAGTTTTTCGTTTTCTCGTGGTAGGAGGCGGCTGCTTCCTGCTGGAATATTTTCTCCTCTACACACTGACTGAATATGGAGGCCTTGATCCACTGGTATCGGCGCCCATTGCCTTTACCGTGTCCCTGGTGGTGAACTATATTCTCTGCGTCTATGTCGTTTTTCATGCGCAAAAGCAGACAGGCCTGCAGATGGCCCTTTTCGTGCTGACATCCCTCATGGGTCTTGGCATTAATCAGCTGGTTATGTGGTTCTTTATCGACATCATGGGCATATGGTACATGTTTGCCAAGGTCATTGCCTCAGCCATTGTGATGATATGGAACTATTTCACCAAGCGGTACGTGCTTCACGGCCATGTGTGACAGGCGGGGAGAGGGAGGGGGGAAAGCCCTTTGCGGCAATCCAAAACTTTCTGCGCCGAAGGCGCTGTCAAAACTGAAAACCTTAAGAACCTCCGGGGCGAAGCCCTGTCAACCTTCCCCTCTGCACGTAAAAAACCGCACCATGGAAAATGTCCATGGTGCGGTTTTTTATGCCAGTGCCTCTTTCAGCTGGGCTCGGAATATATTGGCACCTCCGTTGGCAGGATGCCGGAGGCCGGTGACGGTAAAGCCGGCTGCGGTGAGGGTGTTTTCGCTCTTTTTCCCGATGGCGAAGAGGGGAAGGGGACCGGTGAGGGAGAGGAGCTCTCTGGTATAGGCAAGCCCTGCGGCCAGTTCTTCTTCCGAAGGGGTGCGGTTGGTGAGAAGATTTCCTTTTTTATAGGGATGGAAAGGGAAGATATTCCAAAGAAGGAAATCACGAGGAGAGAGGCCTGCTTCCAGGCAGGCTTTCCACACCACCGAATCGGTGGGTTCATTGAACCCTTTTTCTTGCTGGATAGGCTTTAAAAGGGGACTGTCCTTCCGGCTGGTGCGGTTTCCCTTATGGCCCAGGACCATGGCGCTCGTAACGGCAGGGTGAAAGTCCAGCAGCATTCTTTCGCAGGTCATGGCGATGCCGGAAAAATGGCCGCCCTGATAGCCGCAGGCTTCGGCTATGAGAAGAATCCGGGCACCGCCAATGCGAAGGGTGAGGTAGTCTTTAAGGTTAGCTCTCCGGATGGTGAGGGCCTTTTCTATTTCATAGTTTTCATCGTGGTCGGCCCAGGGATTGAAGGTATTTTCACCGCTGTATTGGGCCAGATGGTTCAGAAAACGGGATATATCCATGGCAGGGCTCCTTTTACTCATCACTTTCTGCAGAATCATCAGTTTCATGAGATTCCTTGATGTCCTCTTTGATCTGCTTTTTGGCTTCTTTGAAGGATTCAGGAATATTTTCTTCGCTGGTCAAGATGTAGATGGTGCCGGTCAGGAGGGGCTTCACCGGTTTGAAACGGTATTTGAAGAACCAGTGGTCGAAGTGATTGGCATCGCTTTTAGAAACGAAGAGGAATACCGGCTTGTCCGGATGGCGGTGGCTGTCCATGAATTCTTTGTCGGACAGGGAGGGCATCACATACTTTTCATTCCATAGGGGATTTCTTTCTTCGATTTCACCGGAAACAGGCGGCACCACCCTGATGGCGGTTTCACCGGAATAGAAGGTGTATCCGGCAGGGTAGGAACGGAAGAAGTAGTGCTCTCCCGGCGCAGCTTTCATTTCCGGTGCCAGGTCGATGGCGGAGCGGCGGGGGAGATAGTGGGGCAGGCCTTCCATCATGAGGCAGAGGAACACCGAGGCCGTTACGGCGGTGATTACAGTGAGCCGCCGGCCGCTGCTTTTTTTATAGCGAAGAACCAGGGACCAGAAGGCATAGAAAATCACCGCATAAAGGACCCACCAGCTTCCTTCCTTGATGTAGATGGAACCGCCGATGGCGGCAGCGAGGAAAAGGGCAAAGCCCAGAGCCGTCCAGAGGTAGGGCTTTGTCTCTCCCTGCCGGATGGCAGGCGCTGCCAGGGCAGCGAAAATGATGGCCGGCACCACGGCAATGTAGGTGTAGGTGACGTACTTGGTGGCCATAAGGGTGTAGAACAGGAGGGTGCCCCAGCACCAGACCATGAGGAAACGGTAGAAGGGGGTCTTTTCCTTCCAGCCCCGGACCATTTCGTAAAAAGAGGTGAAGGTCCAGGGGAGAAGAGCGGCAGGAAGAAGAACCAGGTAGTAATACCAGTGGTTATCTTCGGGGTGCTCGGAAGAAGTGGCTCTCAGAATATTGTGAAGGCCCAGGAACTGTTCTACGAAATCATTGCCGTGAATGAGGTACATGCCGCCGTACCAGGGAAGGGTGACGGCAAAAAAGGCAAGAATGCCCTGCCAGGGGAAAAGGCGGGCTGCCATTTTTCCCGATTTCATGGTGAGACACCACAGAAGGAGCAGGGCGCCGGGAAGCACCAGTCCCACGGGCCCCTTGGTCAGGCAGGCAAAGCCGGCGGCGGCATAGGCCAGCACCAGGTGCTTCCTGTTTCCCTCCATCACACCGATATAGCCGGAAAGCATGGTGGGAATGGTGAAGAGAAGGAGGATGCTGTCAGTAATGACGGCGTGGGAAATGACCCAGAATTCCAGAGACAGGGCCAGCATGGCGCCGGACCATACGGCAGTCACATTATCCTTCCGAATCCGCTGCATGTACCAGATGAGAAGGGTCACCGACAGGGCGCCTGAAAGGATGGCAGGCATGCGGGAGGCCAGACTGGTAAATCCCAGGATGGTATAGGAAATGGAAAGAAGCCAGTAGACCATGATGGGCTTGTCGTACCAGAACGTACCGTAAATCTGGGGTGACATCCAGTTGCCGGAAAGCACCATTTCCTTGGCCGTCAAAGCATAGTTGGACTCTACCGGATCTGTCACCGGAAGGAGCCAGGAGCCCCAGAGAAGGAAAAGAAAGGCAGCCAGGAAGAAAAAGAGAAGGGTTTTCAAGACGCCTTTTTCCCCGGTTTCCTGCTTTCCGTGATTCAGTTTATTTTTTCTTTTCATGCGCTTTGTGCTCAATGTCAGTCTTCTTTCTTTAACAACAGAAGGGCCGTATCCTTTTCCCAGAGAACCGTAAGGCCCGATTTCTGTTCTTCCGGCCAGTTTTTAAATACTTTTTTCTGCACCAGGATATACGCATTCTCCGGCAGATGGGAGGTTTCTTTTCCTGGAAGGAGGACGCCCTTTTCTTCATTCTTCTCGTCTGTTTCCTGTTTCCTCCGGTCAAACTCAGGCAGCGCCTTTCCGTAAATGTCGGTGTAGAAGGCAGCGGAAGGACGGTAGAAGGTGTCTACATAGAGGGGGATGGAAGGATCCCGGTTTGTGCTGGCAAGTTTTTCTGCAATGGCGGCGGAGGTAAAGAGGGAAGAGACAGCGGAGGCAAAGGCGCCCCATATGGAAAGAACGAAGACGAGTATCAGAAGGGCCTGGGTCATCATGAAGGCGCGGAAACGGCCCTTTTTGAGGCCCAGGGCGGCCAGAACGGCGGCAAGGATCATGAAGAAAACGATGAGCCACCGGATGATGGGGCCCCCGTCGGGATTGATGGGCGCCAGGGCAATGGCTCCTGCTGTGAGAAGGGAAAAGAAAAGATGGGAAAAAATCAGGGTCTTTGAAATATGGCCCGACTCTTCACAGTCCGTCAGATACATGCCTGCCAGAAGGGACAGGGGCGGGAACATGGGAAGCACGTAGGAGAAGAGCTGGGTGGAAGAAAGGGAGAAGAAAATAAAAATAAACAGGGTCCACACCAGGAAGAAAGCACTGGTCCTATCCTTCAGCCATTTCTTCGTACGGCGGAAAATACCGGGCAGGGTGCCGCTCCAGGGATAAAATCCGGCAAGAAGCACCACTATATAGAGCCAGTAATGGTTCTGCCCCGCATGCTCCGGGCTGACAAAACGGGTCACATTGTGGTAGCCCAGAAAGGTGTCGATGAAGGCGCTGCCGTGGATATGGCCCATGGCCACATACCAGGGAAGGCCTACCAGGCAGGCCAGCGGGATGCCCCAGTACCATTTGAGGCCCAGGATTTCCTTCACCTGGAACTGCTTTGTAAGAACCATCCAGATGCCCACAATGAGGGCAGGAAAACCAAAGCCCACAGGCCCCTTGGTGAGGAGCGCCAGACCGCAGAATATGTAGGCCGCTATATATTCCTTCCGGAGGAAGGACATGAGGGCGATGGTGAGGGTCAGCGTAAGGAGGGTATCGGTGACACTGCTCCTTGCCAGGACGATGATTTCAAGAGAAGTGGCGCAGATGAAAGCACCCCGGAGGGCAGCCTTTCCGCCAATGAGCTTTCGGGAGGAAAGATACAGGTACACCGGGGTGAGGGCGCCCAGAAAGAGGGAAGGAAATCGAGCGGCCCAGGTAGAAACGCCAAACAGGCTGAAAGACAGCGCTTCCAGCCAGTAGAAGAGAGGCGGCTTGTCGTACCAGAATTCTCCGTAAATGCGGGGAGAAAGGAAATCGCCGGTGGCTATCATTTCCTTGGCCGTTTCCCCGTATACCGGTTCATCGGGGTCCAGAAGTGGAATGGTGCCAAGAAAGGCGCCGTAGAGGACAATGCAGAAAAGAAAGAGGAAGATACAGTTTTTATTCAGTTTCATTTTGATTTTCTCTTATGGTAGATATAGTAAGCCAGACCGATGCATGCAGAAATGGCGGCGCAGGCAGCAGCGATTTCCAGCTTGTAGTCCAGAATCATGGTCCAGTTGTGACCCAGCTCGGAGCCTACATAAACAAGAAATATGGTCCAGGGCAGGGTGCCCAGTGTGGTAAGGATGACGAATTCGGGCAGAGGAAACTGGGCGATACCGGCAGGAAGGGAAATAAAGGTGCGCACCCCCGGCAGCAGGCGGCCGGTGAAAACGGCAATGGCACCATAATTTTCAAACCAGTCCTTGGCGGCAATCATCTTTCTGGCACCAAGGCCTCCTTTGGCGGTGTGCTTCAAAATCATGTCGCGCCCTCCTCTGGCGCCCATATAGTAGGATACCACGGACCCCGTAATACCGGCGGCGGTTCCGATGATGACTGTAGGCCAGAAGGAGAAAATATCCTGGGAAACCAGAAAACCGGCAAAGCCCAGAATGATTTCACTGGGGATAGGGATATTCATATTTTCCAGCACCATGCAGATGAAAAGAGCCAGATATCCCCATTCGGAGAGAAAAGAAATAATGAATTCCATGAAGAAAGTCCTTTGTTAATTCAAAAACGAATGAATCCTGTGGCGGGAATTTTTCCTGCCTGCTTTATTATATGTAAGGAAAGTATACATTATATATACAATATATAAACAATCAATGAACGGCCCTGAAGGTAATCCAATCTACCTTTCGAGACTATCACTATAAAATATAACATGGTAAGAGGGCAGGGTCAATGAACAGGATGAAGCACAGGGAAAATGACTCTTCCGGAATCCCTGGAAAGAGGCAATTTCGGGTATCCCATAAGTTCGTTTCTCCTTTCCCGTCCAATTATGCATGTTCTATTTGACAACTGTATAAAATATTGATAAAATATGCATAGATTGCATAAAGATACCGACTTGCGAAAATGGTACTTGCAAAGATTTCGCTGAATTAGGACGAAATTTGGGAAAATCAACGAAATCTTCCGGATGTCTTTATGAAAGGAAAACAGGAAGCCTGAATAAAAATTCATAGGGGAGCTTCCAATCAGTGAAAATATCTGTATGGAGATGATTTGTCATGATGGGTAAGAAATTAAAAATCGCATTGGCATTAGGCGCTATGGCCGCTGTATTTGGCGCAGCAGGCTGCGGCGGTGGAAGTTCAAGCAGCAGCTCTTCTTCCTCCAAGAACGGCATTCCTTCGGTCATCCGTGTAGGTTCGGAAACCACCTTCCCGCCCTTTGAATTTACAAAGGACGATAAATATGTAGGCTTTGATCTTGACCTGACGGATGCCATCATCAAACAGATGGGCAGCAAGATGGAATTCAAGAGCATGGGCTTTGATGCCCTCATCCCGGCCGTACAGTCCGGTCAGATCGACCTCATTGCTGCCGGCCTCAATGCCACTCCTGAAAGAGCGAAACAGGTAGCCTTCTCGGATCCTTATTTCACCCAGGACGGCTTCGTCATCGTCGTCAACAAAGACAATGACAGCATTAAAGACTGGGCTGATCTGGAAGGAAAGAACGTAGGCGCCCAGGTAGGCACCCAGCAGGTGAAAGTGGCTCAGGAAGCCAAGGCAGCCAATGTAAAGCAGCTGGATTCCAACTCCCAGGCCTTCATGGAACTGCAGGCAAAGACCCTGGATGCGGTGGTCATCGACCAGCCGGTGGGTATGTACTACCTGAAACAGGGCGCTGACAAAGATCTGAAGATCGTGGGCACTGCCAAAGACGCAGAAGGCATGGTATTTGCCATGAAGAAAGACAACAAGGAACTGCAGGCTGCTGTCAACAAGGCCCTGAAGGAACTGAAGGACAACGGCACCTATGATAAGATTTACACCAAGTGGTTTGGCAATGAAGGAAAGAAATAATTGATATAAGGAAACCGGGCTCAAAGGGGCCCGGTTTTTTAGTTAGCAGGATTACTGGCGGACTGGTGGGAGCTTCTGAACCCGGGAAAGCAGGCGGTCCCTCTCATTTCCCATTTGATAATTCAATTTCCGCCCTATATAATGAAGACAACACTTGGTGGGTTTTACGGGAGGTGTTTTGTATGAACAGATGGATGAAAGCAGGAGCAGCAGCGCTGGCCCTGTGCATGATGGCCGGCCTTTCCGGCTGCGGCGGCGAAAAGCAGGCTGCTTCGAAGGCAGCTTCGGCGCCGGCGAAGAAGGAGCTGAAGGTGGCTTGCGTGGCTACCTATCCGCCCTTTGTGTACAAGGATAAGGAAGGGAAAATCGTAGGCTTTGACGTGGATATCACCGGTGCCGTGGCAAAGGAGCTGGGAGCTCAGGTGGTGTATGAAAGCATGCCCTTCAATGAAATGGTACCGGCTCTTCAGGCCAATAAGGCGGACATAGCGGTGGCAGCCGTAGACATGACCCAGGACCGGGCGGACAAGGTAGATTTCAGCAATATCTACTACAGCAAGGAAAATGTTTCCATCCTGGCCCGGAAAGAGGACAATGAAATCAGGGGACCGGAAGACCTGAAAGGGAAAAAGGTGGCTGTGGAAAAGGGCACGGTCTATGTAGGAACAGCGAAACAGTACGGCGCCGAAGTGAAGGAGTATGACTACCACGACCAGCTTATCAAGGCGGTGGAGGACAACGAGGCAGACGCCCTGATCCTGGATAAACCGGTGGCCCGCTTCTACCTGGCCCACGGGGCATCGGAGAAATTGAAGCCTGCCGGCATTATCAGCGGTTCCGGCGGATTTGTCATGATGGTGAGCAAGAAAGATGAAGGCCTCCGGGAAAAGGTGAATGAAGCCCTGGATAAGCTGATGAAGAACGGCGAATATGATAAGATTTACGATAAATGGTTTGCCGATGAAAACTTCAGCAAAGAGCCGGACGTCAAGTCCTGAGGGATGGAAAAACAGAATCGCTGTCTCATGGGGCAGGGCTTCCGAACCATGGTATAATAAATGAAGAGGCGTAGACCTCTTCATTTACAAAGAAAGAGGGATGATTCCATGAAGAAAAGCACCCTGATTATTTCCCTGGCTGCTGCTGGGCTGATTTCTCTTGGCGGCTACAGTGTATTTGCCGATAACAGTGACAGCAGCTGGAATGGCTGGTGCCCGGGCCCAAGGCAGACCGTGAGCCGGGACTACCATGACGGCAGCTACACCAGAGGCTACGGCTGCGGCGGATACCGGCAGAGCGACCGGGATGATTACTACTGCCCCGGACCGGGATATAGAAGGTAAGGGAAAAGAGCGGAAACCATCCGCTCTTTTTTCGTGCCTGTGACACGCTTCCCACCGGGGTGGTAAGGGACCGCCCTTCTGTAACTTGACTTCCCTGCCTGCCAGGAGGTGTGGGACCAAGTCAGTGGTGGAAGGGGTATGCCGCCGGATAGCGGCCTGTAAAAGCTGCGGCGAAGCGGCCGCCGCCACCCTATGAACCCTATATATAATATACTCATTTATCTTCCCTAAATCCGTATGGATAGGATTACATATTGAAAAAGTTAGATAGGATGTGGCCCTGCAGGGTGAAATGGCAGGAAGGATGCAGTTTCCGGGGCAGCCGTGTATTTACATATCGATATAAATAATATAAAATGGAATAAGATTTCAATTGTATACGTCTCATGACGCATGCAGGTTACAATATATTATGAGGTGATTAAATGAGTGAATTGCTTCGCGTGGAAAATCTCCACGTTTCCGTAGGCGGGAAAGAACTCCTCCACGGCATTAACCTCACCGTAAACAAGGGGGAAGTCCATGTTATTATGGGTGTTAACGGGGCAGGCAAGTCGACGCTGCTTCATGCCATCATGGGAAATCCTGTTTACAAGATAACTGAGGGTCATATTTATTTTGAAGGCCAGGAAATTACAGGCCTGTCTGTAGATAAAAGAGCGAAACTGGGAATCTTCCTTTCTTTCCAGAATCCTATTTCGGTGGCCGGCATTACCATGGAAAATTTCATCCGTACTGCCAAGACTACCATTTCCGGGAAACAGCAGCGACTTTTCCCTTTCAAACGTCTGATGAAAGCAAGGATGGAAGACCTTTCCATGGATCCTTCCTATGCAGACCGTTACCTCAATGACGGTTTCTCCGGCGGCGAAAGAAAGAAGAGCGAAATCCTGCAGATGCGTATTCTGGATCCCAAGCTGGCCATGCTGGATGAAACTGACTCGGGCCTCGATGTGGACGCAGTGCGCATTGTTTCCAAAAATATTTCCGAATACCATAATGAGAATAATTCCCTTCTCATTATTACCCATCTGAACCAGATTCTGAAATTCATTACGCCGGAATTTGTGCATGTGCTCATTGATGGACGCATTGTTAAAGAAGGCGGACCGGAACTGGTGGATGAAATCGAAACCAACGGCTTTGATGCATACCGCAGTGAGGTGTAGTCATGGCTGAAGAAAAGAAAAAGAGCCAGGTAGAGGATATTAACCGCAGCATTTATGATGTGAAGGATAAGGTGGAATATTCCTACAAGGCAGACAAGGGACTGACGGAAGATGTGATCCGTGAGATTTCCAGAGAAAAGGATGAACCGGAATGGATGCTGGAAAAGCGTCTCAAGGCCCTTGAAATTTACAATAAGCTGGACGTACCGCCCTGGGCACCGGACATTTCGGAACTGGACATGGAGCACATTGATACCTACGTCCGCCCGAAGACTGATATGAAAGCCCGCTGGGAAGACCTGCCGGAAAACATCAGGGAAACCTTTGACCGGCTGGGAATTCCGGAAGCGGAAAAGAAATCGCTGGCCGGTGTAGGCGCCCAATATGACTCCGAAGTGGTTTACCACAATATCCAGAAAGAGCTGGAGGAACAGGGAGTCATTTATGTTGACTTTGAAACGGCAGTCAAAAAATATCCGGAACTGATTAAACCCTATTTCGGAAAGCTTATTACTCCGAACTACCATAAGTTTGCCGCCCTTCACTATGCCGTATGGTCCGGCGGATCCTTCGTGTATGTGCCCAAAGGCGTTCATGTGAAGATGCCGCTGCAGAGCTACTTCCGCCTTAATGCGCCGGGAGCAGGCCAGTTTGAACATACCCTGATTATTGTGGAAGAAGGAGCCACCTGCCACTTCATCGAAGGCTGCTCGGCTCCCCGTTACAATGTGGCCAATCTCCATGCCGGAGCTGTAGAACTTTTCGTCAAGAAAGGGGCCACCCTTCGGTACTCTACCATTGAGAACTGGTCCAAGAATATGTACAACCTGAACACCAAGAAATCCCTGGTAGAAGAAGATGGTCATATGATCTGGGTGTCCGGTTCCTTCGGGTCCCATACCTCCTGCCTCTATCCGGATACGGTGCTCAAGGGAGACCGGTCCACCTGTGAATTTACGGGCATCACCTTTGCCGGCAAGGGACAGTTCCTGGATACCGGCTCCAAAGTGGAAGCTCTTGGGAAAGATGTGTCCATGACCGTGAACTCCAAATCCATTTCCAAAGCCGGCGGCACCGCCATTTACCGCGGCGTAGTCTATATCGGACCCAATGCCAAAGGAACAAAGGGCTCCATCAGCTGCGAATCCCTCATGCTGGATAATGAATCCCGATCCGATACCATCCCGGACATTGTCATTGAAAATGATGATATTGACCTGGGACACGAAGCCAAAATCGGACGCATTCCGGACGAAGATATTTACTACCTTATGAGCCGGGGCCTTACGGAAGAAGATGCCAAGGCCATGCTGGTCAGAGGCTTTGCAGAACCGATTTCCAAGGCCCTGCCTCTGGAATATGCAGTAGAAATGAACCGCCTCATCGATCTTGAATTCGAAGGGGCCATAGGATAAGGAGGCATTATGGAAGAAATCAGAATCAACCGGCTGCCTCTTCTCACATACCGTTATCTTCATACCAATGATACCCCCGTATCCTTTGAAGCGCCGAAGAAAGGCGGAGAACCACATTTTTCCGATCTTTCCTATGTGAAAGAAGGGGGCACCCTTCCGGCCGACTTCAAAGGGGCTTCCGAAGAAACGGTGAAAGCTCTCAAGCAGGGCAGTCATTACACCATAACCATTCCCGCTGAAACAAAGGCGGAACTGACCATCACCCTTAGCGGTGACGAGCAGGCAGACTTTGCAGGAAGTTTCCTTTTCCAACTGGGAAAAGAATCGTCCCTGAACCTTGTCTGGATCCTGAAAGGGAAAACAGAAAAAGGCACCTGTGTCGCAGGAGCCTACTATGACCTGGCGGAAAATGCCAATCTGAAAGTATCCCGGCTGGAAAGCGGCCTTTCCGGTGTGGAAATTTTCGACCAGCGCCATGCAGTACTGGCCAAAGGTGCCAGAGCTGATTTTTCTGCTGCCGAATTGGGCGGTGAAAATATTTACGTTCACAGCTATGGTCTGCTGGCCGGCGACCATTCTGCCATGACGGAAAAAGCAGTCTATGCCGGCACGAAGAAACAGCATCTGGATTTCTTCTACCACATCGATCATGTGGGAAAGAAGACCCATGCGGAAATCGACGTAAAAGGCGCCCTGGATGATGATTCCAAAAAGATTTTCCGGGGTACCCTGAATTTCAAAAAAGGCTGCAGCGGCTCTGCAGGCGACGAAGGAGACTATGCTATCCAGCTTTCTCCGAAGACGAAAAACATTTCCCTGCCCCTCCTTCTCTGTACGGAAGATGATGTCCAAGGAAACCATGCATCCAGTGCAGGACAGCTGGATGCCAATACCATTTATTTCCTCATGAGCCGCGGATTCTCCCTGGAAGAAGCCAGAAGAATCGTGATTGAAGCCCTGATCCGGCCGATTATCGATGGCATGGATCCGTCGGTGCGAGATGAAATTATTACAGAACTCAGGCAGAAACTGGATTCGAAGGAGTTATAATGAACAGCGAATTACTTAGAAAAGATTTTCCCATACTGGAAACCAAAGTGAATGGTCATCAGATCGTTTATTTTGATAATGCTGCTACCACCCAGCGGCCGCTTCCGGTAGTGAATGCCGTTTTGGACTATGTTACCCACGACAACGGCAATCCCCACAGAGGTGCCCATATTTTCGCCATTTCCGCATCAGAAGCCTATGATACGTCCAAGGAAGTGGTACGGAAATTTATTAACGCCAAAAGCGCCGGAGAAATTATTTACACCAGAAACACCACCGAATCCCTGAACCTGGTGGCTCGTTCCTATGGCGAAACCCATCTTCACAAGGGAGACCACATCCTCATTACCATTGCGGAACATCATTCCAACCTGGTCACCTGGCAGAGGGTGGCAGAAAAAACCGGCGCTGTGCTGGACTACATTTATGTAGATAAGAAAACCGGTCATTTCCCAGAAGAAGAACTGAAGAAAATCGACGACCCCAGAGTGAAGATTCTGGCCTTTGCCGAAGTGTCCAACGTGCTGGGCATCGATTTCGACCCCAAGCCCCTGATTCAGCGGGCCCACGCTCATGGCGCCGTGGTGGTTCTTGACGGGGCCCAGTCCACCCCTCATAAGAGAGTGGATGTGCAGGACCTGGACTGCGATTTCTTCGCTTTCTCCGGCCACAAAATGTGCTCCATGGGAGGCATCGGTGTCCTTTACGGCAAAGAAGAACTGCTGAATGATATGGAACCATTCCTCATGGGCGGCGATATGATTGACGAAGTGCAGGAACAGAAAACCACCTTCGCCGACCTGCCTGCCAAATTTGAAGCAGGCACCCAGTACGTGGAAGGGGCTGTCAGCCTGGTAGCTGCCATTAAATATGTGGAATCCGTAGGCTATGATGAAATCAGAGCCCAGGAACGGCGCCTTGTCACCCGCTGCTTGGAAGGCATGAAAAAACTGCCCTTCATCCACATTATCGGACCTACCAATCCTGAAGAAAAAGAAGGCCTCGTAGCCTTTGAAGTGGAAGGCGTACACCCCCATGATGTGGCCCAGATCCTTTCTGCCAAAGGCATCTGCATCCGCACCGGCCATCACTGTGCGGAACCACTCCATCACTACCTGGGCATCAATGCCAGCTGCCGTGCCTCCTTCTATTTCTACAATACAGTGGACGAAGTGGACTATTTCCTGAAAGAATTGAAGGACGTACGGAAAGTCATGGGGTATGACGACTGATGGAATTAAAACAGCTCTACACCGATCTTATCCTGGAATATAACAAGGACAAGACCAATAAACGCAAAATCAGCAGCCCCACAGTCCACGAACATGGACACAACCCCAGCTGCGGCGATGATATCGACATCGAAGCCAAAGTAGAAAACGGAGTCATCACCGACCTGGCCTATACCGGCACCGGCTGCGCCATCAGCCAGGCATCCACCGCCATGATGGCCGAACTCCTTCAGGGAAGAACCGTGGAAGAAGGCCTCCGCCTCTGCCGCCTCTTCCTGGATATGATCCGCGGCAAAGTCACCGATGACTCCCAGCTGGAAGAACTGGAAGCCGCCATTACCCTGAAAGACATCTCCCAGATGCCTGTCCGCGTCAAATGCGCCACCCTGGGATGGCACACCCTGGAAATGGCACTGGAAAAAGTGGAAAAACAGCTGAAAAATAACGGCTGACATCAAAATAAAAAGCATGGAACCTCATAGAGGACCATGCTTTTTTATTTGACAGGAAGGGTCAGATGAGATGTGGCCTGGTGCCATGGGCTGACTGATGACTGGGGACGAAAGGAACAGGGCATCCTCCTTTTAGTTAAGTTTTATGCTGATAGCAGCTATTGATACCCATACCTGAGGGCATCAAAGATGGTAAAAGAATATAAATTGAAATTTGACAATTAAAGAAAAAGAGTAGATAATGAGTAAAGACTGAATAATAATTATAATAATAAATCAGCAAATTAAACTTTTGATATATTATGATGGGGAATATGAGAACTGAAGCGCACAGCGCTTTTTTCAGTTCTCTTTTTTTATGTCAAAACAGCGGGGAGGAAACGTATGAATCGGAAAATCAGGACCTATTTGCTTATGGGATTATTCTTGACAGTGGTAGGGGGAATGGAGCAGGCATCAGCTGCTGAAGGTCAGGTGTATGATCTGGCGCCTGTTACGGTAACAGCCGCAAGATATGCATCAAAGGATTTGAATGTAGGCGAAAGTACACAGATCGTTACCAGTGAACAGCTTCAGCAGACAGGCCAGACAAATCTGCAGCAGGCCCTTTCCTTCCTGGACAGTGTGGTTTATACCAGCATGGGATCCAATGGTACAGCATCCAGTTCTATGACCAGTAAGATTATTATTCGAGGGGTAGAAGATGGCACTCTGGTTATGATTAACGGGACGCCGGTTAACTGGAGAAGAAAATATAATTTGGAAGACATTCCTTTGGAAAGTATCGAAAAAGTGGAGGTTATCAGAGGCGGCGGTGCCGTTTTATATGGGAGCCAGGCGACCGGAGGGGTTATCAACATTATTACAAAGAAAAAATTACCGAATCAGGTGCAGGCAGGATTAGGCAATTATGGACAGCAGGATTATAAAGTCTCTGCCAATGCAGGCGATTTCTCATTCGCTTATCACTATAACAAATGGGGAGATACGGGCCTTATTTCTTCCACCTGGCCATCCGCAGATTACCCTGTTAGAACCAAGACATCCAAAGAGATGAGGATGAGATTTAAAAAGGCAGAAAAGAATGATTTCCTTGCTACCTATAAAATCAATGATTCCCTGGATTTCTTATATAACCATGATGAATCGACAAATAATTGGGAATATACATTCCAGCGCGGCACGCCATCATCCTATCGGGGCGCTGCCCGTTATGACCGCAAATATGAAAGGGATAAGGATTTCGCCCAATTTAATTACCATGATGAAAATGGATACAGCGGACATTTTTATTACAACAGGAATACGCTGGAAACGCATGGGCATGATTATAGAGACTCCAGTGGCTCTTTGTGGAAAACTCCAAAAGCCGTGTGGAACAAAGAAAAGAATCTTTCCTATGGATATGATTTTCAGAAGCTGTGGACAGGAAAGAAGCAGACCTTCTTACTAGGGACAAGCTGGGAGAAAAATGGTTATAAAGACTATTCTGAGGGAATTCAGAAGAGTGATTATTCCAGAAATATTTTCTCCGTCTTTGGCTCCTGGGATAGAGACCTGACTGATTTGGATAAAATCATTCTGTCAGCTCGTGAAACCTGGACAACCGGTGCTGCAGAAGATAAGAATTTTAATAATTTCAGCGGGCAGGTACAGTATATTCATAAGCTGGATCATGATCAGAGTATTTACGCAAGTGCAGGACAGTCTTTTGTACTGCCTACGTTCAGTGAAATGTATTCGGATGGTACCCGTACAGGGGTTAATCTGATCGGGGATTCGAACCTGAAACCCGAAAAGGGGCAGCATTATGAACTGGGCTGGAAAAAAGAAACGGATAAAGCGCAATATAAAGTGGCATTATTTGAGGAACGAATTAAGGATAATATTACTTATTCCAAAGGCTCTGGGAAGTATGCCGATAAGTGGTTTGCGAGAAATGAAGATTTCAAGAATCATGGACTGGAAGCTTCAATGACCATCAAACAGAATGAACATGTCACATGGCATACAGGAATTACCTGGCAGAATCCCAAGACAAAGGTCAATTCAGACAAACCGGGCGACAAAAATTATTGGGATAGAACGTATGGCAGATTCATACTGAACGCAGGCCTGTCCTACCAGAAGGATAAATGGGCAGCGGCTTTGAATGCCAATTATCTGGCAGATCGGGTACTTTCGCCGACGACGGCCCATTCTTTTGATGAAAAACCGTATTTGCTGACTGCATTGAACCTGAAGTATTCACCAAATAAAAATAGTGATATCAGCCTGACGGTGAATAACATTCTGAACCGTGATGATAATATCAACCATAAATCCAGCTATTACAGTTCCACTCCTATTAACTGGATATTAACATATGGATATAAATTCTAATTTTAAAAGCGGCCAGACCATGGGACATACTGGCCGCTTTGTTTTGATTATCTCTTAGGAATTGATTGATTCTGGCTTTATGAGGTGCTTTTTGAAACGTTTTGCTTTACTTCTATTTTCTCTTTTCTTTGGAATCTTTCTCCTTTCCGGCTGTGGGAAGGTGATGACAGAAAACCATCAGCGGCAGGTGGAAGACGATTCCGGTCAGTCTGTATCCCTTCCTTCCCACCCTTCCTGTATTGTGTCTCTTACCTATGGCACCGACGAGATTCTTCTGGGTCTGGTAGATACGTCAAGGGTGACAGCTCTCTCCCGGTATGCCGGAAATCCGGATATTTCCTTTGTGACGAAGGAGGAGGCTGAGGCCGTGGGGAGGAAGGTGGACATGAATGCAGAGTCCATTATGGCCCTGAAGCCGGATCTGGTTATTGCCTCTACGGCGGTGTCTCCCCAGGTGGTCAGTCTCCTTCGCCAGTCCGGCATCCCGGTGTATGTGTCCCTGGTTGCGGTAAGCTGGGATGAAATGGAAGAAAAGGTCAGAGGAGTGGCCAGGGCAGTGAACGAGGAAGCCGGCGGTGAAGCCATGGTGCAGGATATGGAAGATAAAAAGGCGAAGCTGGAGAAAAAGCTTTCTGTCATCGGTCCTTCGGATGAGCGGTGTGCTCTGGGACTTTCGTTCAGGGGGATTCTGGGAAAGAAGGGGACCCTTTTCAGTGAGGTGCTGGCCATGGCCCGCGTGAAAGACGGTGCTGCCCGGTACGATGTGCCAAAGGGAACCAATGCCTATCTTTCCATGGAAATCCTGCCGGAAATCAATCCCGATGTGATTCTTATGCCCGTATGGAAGGTGAAAACCGGGGATGATGAGGAAGCCTTTGCCCGGGAAATCATGGAAAATCCGGCTTACCGGGATGTAAAGGCTGTTAAGAATGGAAGGCTTGTACCTTTCCCGGAAAAGTACAAGTATGTCATGAGCCAGCATATAACCGATGCCATAGAGGCCAGTGCCCGGGCGGTGTATCCGGAACTTTTTGACGAGGCTTCCAGCTGATTGCAGGCATCTGATTTCATATAAGGCAAGGGAGAATAGAGATGGCAGTGAAACTGATCTATGTAACAAATGTGGACCGCCGGTATTTCATGATGAACCGGGCCATGGAGTCCCTGCAGAAGGAGGGCCGGCTTTCCGAAAGCTGCCGGACGCTGAAGGTGAAAGATGACAGCCGTTTTGCTTCTTATGCGCCTCTTCTTGAGGGAGCTTCCCTGGTGATGATCAAGTTCATGGGAAATACGATTCGCACGAAATTCTGGCAGCAGTGCCTTGCCTTTTTAGAGGGCCGTGGGATTCCCTATTACATGGATGCAGCCGGTTCGGCGGAGGAAGAATGCGGAAAATGGATAAGGAAAGAAGAAATAGAAGTCATCAAAAAGTACAGCTTTTACGGCGGACTGGAAAATTATAGAAATCTGTGGCTCTATGGCGCTTTCCTCTTTGAGACTTCCCCGGTAAAACCACCGGATCCCAGTCCCCTCTGCTGGGCGGGACTCTACCATCTTGGCATGAAAGACAGGTATATGACGGATCTTTCTTCCTATAGGGAGAGATTCTGCAAGGTGGAAAGGCCTACCGCCGGCTTTCTTTTTTATCGGGATGAATGGATCTGGGGAGATACAAAATACCAGGATGCTTTCATTGAGGAGGCAGAGCGGCAGGGGCTTAATGTCATTCCTGTTTTCACTAACGGTCTTCCAGATACGAAACTGGGTATGCCATCCCTTGATGAAGTATTTCATCGGTATTTTATGAAAGATGGAAAGCCTGTGATTGACTGCCTGGTGAATGTAATGAAATTTTCATTCACCACATCCGGCTCCATATCCCGCGAGGTGCTCCATGAAATGGGAATTCCTGTGCTGCAGTGCTATTCCCTGCTTATGCCGGAGGAGGAGTGGAAAAAATCAACGGAAGGCATGAATGCCATGGAAGTGTCCATCAGTGTTTCCATGCCTGAATTTGACGGCATTATCCACGGGGTGCCCATAGCGGCCAAGCATGTGAAGAAAACAGGAGAGGTGGAATACCTGCCTTTGAAAGAACGGATAGCTGCCATGGCAGCAAAGGCCGGTGCTTGGGCCAGGCTTCACAGGAAGAGAAATGAAGACAAGAAAATTGCCATTATTTTTCACAACTATCCGCCTAAGAATTCCAATATCGGTAGTGCCTTCGGCCTTGACAGCATAGAAAGCGTGCGCCGTCTTCTGGAAAAGATGAAAGCGAAAGGCTATAGGATAGATTATGTCCCGGAAACAGGCAGCAAGCTCGTTCAGCTCATCACCAGCCAGGCCACCAATGATTTATCCATGATGACGGAAGCGGAAGAGAAGGCCTGTCATAAAGTGACAGGAAAACAGTACAGAGACTTTTTTCAGACCTTTCCTGCAGATGTGAGGGCGCAGATGGAGAAAGACTGGGGCAGCCCTCCCGGCAGTGTCATGGTGGATGAAAAGGGCAGTATCCTTGTTCCTGGTGTCATGGATGGACATGTTTTCATCACGGTCCAGGCACCCCGGGGCTACGGTTTTGATGCAGCCAAAATCTATCATGATCCTTTTATCGCTCCTACCCATCAGTATCTGGCCTATTACCTGTGGATACGGGATATCTGGAAGGCGGATGCAGTGATTCATGTCGGAACCCATGGAAATCTGGAATGGCTGCCGGGCAAGGGCGCGGGACTTGACCGCAGCAGTTATCCGGATCTGGCACTGGGCTCTCTTCCCAATGTGTATCCTTACCATATGACCATTACCGGAGAGGGGATACAGGCCAAAAGACGGGGGAGCGCCTGCCTGGTAGACCATATGCCTGCACCTATGGCAGATGCAGGCACCTATGACGAGCTCTCAGAGCTTGAGAAGAATATGGATGAATATGCCCATTTCCTTACAGTGGAGCCGGAAACAGCATCCCGCATGATACAGGAAATACGCAGTCTGGCTGTGAAAGCGGAGCTGGATGGGGAAGTACCCTATGATGCATCGAAGCCATTTTCCGAATATCTGACAAGGCTGCATCAGTACATAGAGGATATTAAAAACAGTGAATGCCATGTGGGCCTCCATATATTGGGACAGATGCCGAAAGGAGAGATTCTCAGAAATGAAATTATCCAGCTCATGAGGCACTCTGATGGCTCCTGTCCTGCCATTCTGGATGTGTTTGCAGAAAAATACGGATACACAGCCAAAGAATTGATGGAAAAATCACAGACCCTTCTTCCGGAGAAAAAGACGGGCAGTGAAATGATGACTGCTGTCAGAAAAGAAACGGAAGAGTTTATCGACACTCTGATGGTTCATCATTTTAGTGAAGAAGGCATCAGAAAAGCCCTTTCAGCCAAGTCAGTACGGGAAGGGGATGCCTTGTGGCAGAAGCAGGTAGAAAAAACGGCCGGCTTTATCTGTCATGACCTGTACAAAAGGCTTTCCGGCACGATTCAGGAAATGGACCATACCCTGGAAGGAATAGAAGGGAAATATATTATGCCCGGGCCCTCAGGCTCACCTCATGCCGGTGGTGTATCCCTCCTTCCGGCAGGAATTAATTTCTATGGGATTGATCCCAGAAAGCTTCCTACTAAAGCGGCCTGGGCGGTAGGGAAAGAATTGGGTGATGAGGTTATTGCCCGTTATATCAGGGAAGAAGGAAAGTATCCGGAAAATATTGGCATGGTTTTCTGGTCCGGTGCCAATATGCGAAGTCACGGGCAGTGTATAGCGGAATTTCTTTATCTCATGGGCATTCGTCCTATCTGGGAGAAAGGAAGCCTTTATGTGAAGCGCTTGGAGCCGATTCCTCTTTCGGAGCTGAAAAGGCCCAGACTGGATGTAACAGGCAGAATCAGCGGCCTTTTCAGGGATACCATGCCGGCAGCAGTTTCTCTTATGGACAAAGCAGTCCTGCTGGCTGCATCCCTTCCGGAGAAGGAGGAAGACAATTTTATACGTAAACATGTCCTTTCCGAAAGCAGTGCCATGGAAAGGAATGGAATGACGACAGAGGAAGCCTGGCGGGAAGCCTGCTATCGTATTTTTGGTGATGCGCCGGGAACCTATGGCGCCGGCGTGGGTGCCCTGCTGGAGTCACGAAACTGGGATACCCTGGATGATCTCTCCCGCGTTTTTGTCAGATGGGGCGGCCATGCCTACGGCAGCCGTTCCAAAGGAACCTATAAACCGGAGCTTTTTAAAGAGCGCCTGTCCCATATGGATGTGACCTTGAAAAATGAGGATAACCATGAAACGAATATGATGAGCAGCGATGATTACAATGCCTATCATGGCGGAATGATAGCGGCTGTACGGAGCCTTTCGGGTAAATCTCCCCGCTCCTATGAAGGCGACAGTACGGAAAGGGGCAGCGTCAAGGTCCGCAGCGTGCAGGAGGAGGCTAAGCGGGTTTTTCGCATGGAAACCATCAATCCCCGGTTCATACAGGGCATGATGAAGCATGGCTACAAAGGAGCAGCCGACCTGTCAAGCCGTGTATCCATCAGCTTCCAGTGGGATGCTACCAGCAAGGTAATGGAAAACTGGATGTATGAAAAACTGGCAGAAAAGTATGCGCTGGATGGCACAGTACAGGACTGGATGAAAGAAGTCAATCCCTGGGCACTCCAGCGCATTACAGAAACTTTGCTGGAAGCGGAAAAACGGGGCCTGTGGCAGGCAGCGGATGAAACAGTCAATCAACTGCAGGCTCTGTACCTGGATATAGAGGGAGAGCTGGAAGAGAGTCAGAATGATACGTGAAATCAGGATTTATGGGAAATAGAAAACTCTGTCAGGGAGATGTCTTTCATCGGGCTGCAGAGGCTTCATCCTTCTCTATGGGATTTCTGTTTTTAAAGGAACATGGACCTGCGTAGAGGATCGGCTTTCATTATGAACGAATACCGGATAAATAGATAATTATAAAAAGGGGCTGTGATAAATGTAAATCATTTCTTCACAGCCTTTTTTATAATTTTTTCTGATGGTAAGATTCCAGTCCCTTTGTCATCTCGAGTGGGGAATGTGCCGGCATGAGTGGAAAAACTTTGGACTCTATTGAAGCTCTGAACCAAGAAATCTCCTGCCACCAATGCTCTCTGTACCATTGAAAAGTGATATTTCTCTACTCCGCTTCGCAACGTTTGAAATGACAGTGGGGCGGAGTGGTATCCATGTCATTCATGTATTTTTTCACAGACCCGTCCATCATTGAAGGCACTACGAAAAGCCTGAAAAGAGCGTGCGCACAGGCAGATTCCTAGGTGAAACTGTCTGATCCATAGAAGGACACTTTCTTCAGGCTTTTCTATCGCGAAGGCGATTGATTTCTTCTTGAGTTCTTGGCCGAAAAGGATTTGAAAACTCAGAACGCATTGAACGGGCTTGAAACCCGGAGCTCTTATGTATTCATCTTTGCGAGATGGCTTGCAGCCGAATCAGGAACCGGGTATTTTTTTGTGGCCACTCCCCGGACCTTTTCCATGCTCTCATCTGTTCTCTATTATACCGGATAGGGAAGAAAATGGGAATAGGAAATATAGAAATTATGTTTGCTGATTTTGGAGGTATGGAAGGGAGAACTATGAGTTTTATAGATACATTTTCTCGGGAATTCATAGAGAATGTAAGAAAGATTCACCGGCCTTTTCCTATTTCATCGTCACTCATGGTACAATAGAATATATTATTGTATGTTCGGAGGAATGAGCATGGGATTTTTTGACAAAATCAAAAGAGGTCTCACAAAGACCAAGCAGAGTTTGATCAAGAATATTGAAAGCGTAGTCATCGGCTATGCCCAGATTGATGAGGATTTCCTGGAAGATTTGGAAATGGTACTCCTTTCCGGTGATATCGGTGTCCGTACTACGGATTATCTGATGCGCCAGATTCGCCGGGGCGTCACGGAAGGGGTGATTCACAATACGAACGAAGTCATGCCTTTCATGGAGAAAACGGTGAAGGAGCTTTTGAAGGATGATACGGCGGGTGAAGAGTTTACCCATCATCCTGAGGTGATTCTGGTGGTCGGTGTGAACGGGGTAGGCAAGACCACCACCATTGGCAAGCTTTCCGGTCGTCTCCACAAGGAAGGAAAGAAGGTCCTTCTGGCAGCGGCTGATACTTTCCGCGCTGCTGCATCGGAACAGCTCACCATCTGGGCGGAAAGGACGGGCGCTGATATTGTAAAGCATGCGGAAGGCGCCGATCCTGCAGCAGTTGCCTTTGATGCCGTATCGGCTGCCAAAGCCAGAGGGGCTGATGTGGTCCTTATTGATACGGCCGGCCGTCTTCAGACGAAGGTAAACCTCATGGAAGAATTGGGGAAAATCAGCCGGGTAGTGAAGAAAGTGATTCCTGATGCACCGCACCAGACGCTTCTGGTACTGGATGCCACCACCGGTCAGAATGCTATCAGCCAGGCAAAGAATTTCGGGGAAATCGTACCCCTTACCGGCGTAGTTCTTACCAAACTGGACGGCACCGCCAAAGGGGGAGTGGTGCTTTCTGTTCATGAAGAACTTCATGTGCCTGTCAAGTGGATCGGCATGGGCGAAAGGGAAGATGACCTGGACCGCTTCAATCCTGATGAATTTGCGAAGGCTCTTTTTGAAACGGATGACCATGTGCTGCAGGAAAGCACAAAGGTGTAACAGGTATTCAGTCAAGGCAGGGGTGCATATCCGATGCATCCCTGTTTTTTGAATGCTGCCCGGGGCGGGGGAGAAGGATAAGAGGAAGGAGTCAGGGAAAAAGTGATGAAAAAAAGGATGGAGGAAATGGAACCTTTCGGCTATGCTGTAACCATTACACGGAAAAGGGGACTCAGGGCTATTTACCTTCGGATTTCCAGGACAGGGAAGGTCCTTGTATCAGCCCCATCTGCCATGGCTCTAGGGGAAGTGGAACATTTCGTGGCTTCAAAGGATGGATGGATCCGGGAAAAGCTGGCCCGTATGCCTGCCATCCCCTGCTATACCTATGACAGCGGCGAAAAACATTTCTTTCTGGGCAGGGAATACCCCATTGTTTATGGCCGCGGCACCGTGAACTCCGTGTCTGTGGAGGAGGGAAAACTCTGTCTTACGATAAGCCCCAGGACGAAGGATAGACCCCGGGCTTACAGGAATCTTATGAAGGAAGAACTGCGGAAGGTTATAGAAACATATATAGAAATCTGGGCGCCTCGCATGGGCGTCCAGCCTTCTTCCCTGACCATCCACATTCTAAAGAGCCGATGGGGCAGCTGCAATGTAAGAACTGGAGAACTTTCCTTTGCCCTGGACCTCATCACCAAGCCGGAGGCATGTATTGAGTCGGTGGTGGTGCACGAGCTGAACCATCTTCTGGAAACAGGTCATACCCGCCGCTTCCATGCCCTCATGGCCCGCTGGCTTCCGGACTATAAGGAAAGAACGAAGAAACTTTACGACTACCCCAGGGAGTTTATTTAACAGGGCTCCTGCGGCTGGTTTTCTGCTTTCTGGTGCCAGGAATGATTGAAATACTTATGCAATTCCCGTAACGCATAAGGCTCCTTCCTCTGGCGGCCATTCTGCATAGAGTTTCCAAGTCCGGCGAATCTCGGCGCATAGGCTGCACATCAAGGACGCCTCTTTCGTGCCCGACGGGAATGGAGCTGCGCAAAGCGGTGAGGATAGTTTTATAAAAACTGCGGCAAAGCCGCCACCACAACCCTCGGCCTGAAAGGCCGTCAAACTTAAGAACCTTAAGAACCTTCGGGGCGAAGCCCCGTCAACCCTCACACCGCAGGTGTGTCCAATAGCGAAGCCGCCACCATAACCCTCGGCCCAAAGGGCCGTCAAACTTAAGAATCCTCCGGCCCCCTAGGCCGGTCCATCTTAAGAACCCTTTCCATGCCCCCTGAGCGAAGCGATGCACAACCCTTCTACACAACCTGCGGCGCCAGCCGCGCCTCTCTTTTTAACCTGCGGCCGGTCAATTGTAAGAACCTTTCCTTACGCCCCTACTTCTCTTTACAGAAATATGGTATAATCTAATAAAATAATTTTATACCAAAAGATTTTTATACCATAGTATTCGTATTATGGTGAGTAAGGGGTATTTCAATGAATAACACGGACTGGAAAATCCTGATCTATCTTCGTGAGGAACGAAGCATCAATAAGGTGGCAAAGCGGCTTTTCATGACTCAGCCTTCCTTAACCTATCGCCTGAGCCAGATGGAAAAGGAAATTGGCTGTCCTTTATTTATTCGTACCAATAAAGGGGTTCATTTCACCGATGCAGGCAACCGTCTTTTCTCCTTTGCAGAAAAGGAACTGCAGCAGTACCAGGACATGAAGAATTATGTGACCCATGAGCCCAATTCCATTTCCGGCGTGCTCCGCATCGGCGCCAGCCAGTCTTTTGCCCAGTCCCATATGCCGGCCATCCTGAAGGGGTTTGTGGATAAGTACAGCGACATTGAAATTTCCCTGACCACCGATACCAGCGACGAACTGGTGAAGCTGGTGAAAAAAGAAGACATCCATCTGGCCATTGTCCGTGGGAACCAGGAATGGCCGGATGCCGATATTCTTTTGGAAGATGCGCCGCTGTACCTGATTTCTGCCAAGAAAATCGACTACAGCACGCTGCCGGACCAGCCTTCCATCCGCTACCGCAGCGATCCTTCCCTGGATGAGCTCCGTACTCGGTGGTGGCGGCAGAATTTCACTGATTCCCCCCATTTCATGCTTACTGTGTCCGACTGTCTGACCTGCGTGGAAATCGTGAACCAGGGCCTTGGCCACTCTCTGATTCCAGCGGATCTGCTTCCTAAGTGCGCGCCCCAGGTGAACAGGGAAATGATTTACGATAAGCAGAAGAGGCCTCTTCTGCGGCCCAGCCATCTGATTTTCAAACAGCCCATGCTCCAGTCCACACCGGTGAGAATCTTCGTGGACTACCTGCGCAGCTATTTCAAGGTATGAAAAAAGCCCTGTGAAGCCATGACTTCGCAGGGTTTTATAATTTCACCAGAAATCCCAGCATGCTGAAGAGCCAGGTGGAAATTCCGAGAAACAGGGCACAGCAGAGCTTTTCCAGCTTCAGCCGGATGGCAAAGCGCCGGTGATGGTGGGCATTACCCCATACAGCATTGATGAGGCCGTGGGAGTCCACATGCATCATGCGGGCCAGGGTGCAGTAATTGAGCAGCAGATAAGTACAGATCAGGGCAGGACGGAGTTCATCCATCATGAACCAGGCCATCCAGGGAAAACAGAGATTATATACAAAGGCTATGTGTCCGCCAAGAAAGTAGGCCATTTTCTGGCCAAAGGTTTCGGACAGATCAGTTTTATAGGCAAAGACAAGGTATCCGTCAATGGCGCAAAGAAAAAGGCACCAGAAGAACAGGAACGGCATACAGATTTCCTCCGGACATATTATTATTGTTCGCTTATAATTCGATTATAGCATGATATCTTTTGCCTGCCCATAGCTGAAAGGCCGGATGAAATCGGGCCATTCGGAAGCACCGTCCATGACCGCCGAGGAGATGGAAGGACGGAAGAGGAAAAAGAATCACCGCCCTTGGAAATTTTATGTTTTTGCCTGAAAAGGGGCAAAAGAAAAGTATATTCTAAAATTAAAGAGATATAGAAAAAATCTTCCGGCTCCTTATAAATAACTTATAGCTGGCCAGAAGGCAGGAAAGTGATAGAATGGGGCTGGAGACTGGAGGGGCGGCTGTCCGCTGTCTGCTGTCTGCTATCTGCTATCTGCTATCCGTTGTCCGCTTACCCCTTCCTTAATGCCGACTGTTTCATACGCGGCCTGTACCGAGATTCTTCGCCTGCGGCTTAGAATGACGAGTGGGAGGAGGTCAGTTTCAGCACGTAACGCCCAGTCCCCTTTCTGTGGAAGGGGGCTCCGGATCTTCGTCATAGAGATATGGTTGACAAAAAACTAATTACGTAACGCTGACTTTGTAAGCATTGCCGCGAAGCGGCTATCCACCACCCTCTGAACCCTCTGAACCTTTTGAACCCTTATAACCAAAGGAGGTTTCCATGAAAAAACTGATTGCTTTTTTACTTTCTTTTTTCCTTGCCTTGTCCCTGGGCCTTCTGGCGGAGGCGTCGGATACACTGGAAATGAATCGGAAAATGGGGTATTTTGACAATACCCGTACGGTACTTCTCCTGTCTCCCCGGCTCAGTGGGAACGGCGGCGAAGCCGCATCCTATGTGAATCGGGAAATGAAGCAGATTTTTCGCTATCCCTATTACCGGACCCTGGATACCACTGGCTATGAAGGAGCGGTGTCTCCGGCAGACCTGCCCCGGCTGGCTGATGAATCGGGGGCAGACATAGTAGTGATGCCTGTAATTCAGTGGCATCAGTGGATTTTCCATCGGTTCCTCTTTGATGATGGCGACGATATCATTCAGACCCGGGCCATCGTGGATATTTACAGCTATAAGAAAACCGAGGGCACTGTGCGGGATGACCGGGGTACCTATTTTGAGACGGAAGACGAGAGCACTGCCCGGAATGTGTACATTCTTGACGATATCATGAAAGAGGTATACAAAACATTCCCCTATCGCCGGGTGCCTACCGATGTGTCCAAGAGCCTCACAGGAGAGACGGAAGACCATACGCCCAAAGCGGTGATGAGATAGTGAGCTGGCGGGAGAAAGACAGCTGCCCGCTGCCGGCTATCGGCTGCCCGATTTTTGAACCATAGGGCTCTGCACCGGCGCCAAAGGGCAGGGAACCCATGACAAAAAGGACCTGGAAGAAATGGTCTATCATTTCTTCCAGGTCCTTTTATTTTACAGTCCTTTCTGTTCAATGCCGCTCACCAGGTAACCCAGATGGGCGGTGCTGTTTAATGTGACCAGGCGCCAGGTGCCTTTGTCACATTCCAGTACATTGATACAGGCATTGTCCTGCTTGATCTGCCAGAAGTGGCTCATATCAAGGCCCAGGAGGTCGCAGATAATGGCCTTGTTCACGGCGTCGTGGGCAGCCACAAGCACTGTTTCGCCATCATAGGTTTTTGCATATTCATCGAAGGCTTCTCTGGCCCGTTTCCGCACATCCTCCAGATTTTCTCCTTCCGGCATCTGCACCAGGTCCGGGCGGGTGTGCCAGAGGCGGAATTCCTCGGGGTAGCGGGCTTCGATTTCATCGGCGTGGATGCCTTCCCACAGGCCATGGGAGATTTCCGTCAGCCTTTCGTCTTTCATCACGGGAAGGTGGTGGAAATCGGCAGCCAGGCGGCAGGTTTCGTAGGAGCGGGAGAGGGGGGAGGAAATGGCCCGGTCTATGGGCACGTCCTTCAGAGCCAGCGCCGCTTTTCGGCCCTGCTCCCAGCCCCTTTCGGACAGGGGTGTGTCTTCCTGGCCCTGGTAGCGGCCTTCTATGTTCCAGGTGGTTTCTCCGTGACGGAGAAGGATGATGCGTATCATAGGTGCTCCTTAATGTTCACAGTGAACGACTTTGACATCGTGGATGCCGTCGATATTCATGAGGGCCGGAATCAGGGCCGAGGGGATATCCTTGTCCACAGCCACCACCATGACGTTGGTGCCTGCTTCCTTGCCGGCGCCTACCTGCATGCCGTTGATGTTGATATGTTCTCTGCCCAGTACCGATGCTACCTGGCCGATCATGCCGGGCTTGTCTTCATGGGGCGCAATGATGATGCAGCCTTTCGGTTCGATGTCCACGCGGAAGTGGTCGATGGATACGATTTTGGCTTCTTTCCGGTCAAAGAGGGAGCCTGTAATGCGGTGGCTGCCTTTGTCGGTGTCTACGGTGAGGGAAATGGTATTGGTGAAATAGTGGCCCTTCTTGGCTTTCACTTCCCGTACATCCATGTGCCTTTCTTCTGCAATGCCCCGGGCATTGACGAAATTGACGGTCTGCTGCAGTACCGGAGCCAGAAGGCCTTTCAGTACGGCTGTGGTCAAGGGGGCTGTTTCTGTTTCTGCCAGTTCGCCGGTATATTCCACGTTCACCCTGTTAATGCGGCCGCCGGCCAGGTCGATGGCAATATTGCCCATGCGCTCGCAGAGGTCGAAGTAAGGCTGGATCACGTGAAGGGTGGCTTTGGTAATAGGGGAAGCGTTCACGGCGGTGGCCACCGGTTCTCCGTGGAGGGCCTGCATGACGCCTACAGCCACATCGGTGGCAACGCCGGCCTGGGCTTCTTTGGTGGAAGCGCCCAGATGAGGGGTGAGGGCTACATTGGTCATGCCCAGGAAGGGATTGTCTTCCGGTTTCAGCGGTTCATTGGGCCATACGTCGATGCCGGCGCCGGCGACCTTACCGCTCTTCAGCGCCTCAGCCAGGGCGTAGATATCCACCACAGCGCCCCGGGATGCATTGACAAGGCGGACACCGTCTTTCATCTTTGCGATTTCTTCTTTGCCGATCATGCCCCGGGTTTCATCGGTGAGGGGCGTATGAAGGGTGATGTAGTCTGATTCCTTCAAAAGGGTATCCAGGTCCACCAGCTCCACGCCCAGCTGCTTGCCTCTTTCCAGGGGAATATAGGGGTCGTAGCCGATGGTTTTCATGTTGAAAGCCTGGAGGCGTTTGGCCACATTGGAACCGACACGGCCTACACCGATGATGCCTACAGTCTTGTTCAGAAGCTGGATGCCGGTGAAGCTCTTGCGGTCCCAGCGGCCTTCCATAATGGACTGATGGGCTTGGGGAATGTGGCGGGTCATGGACAGCATGAGGGCAATGGTGTGTTCGCAGGCTGCAATGGTATTCGACTCCGGCGTATTGACTACGGTAATGCCTTTCTGGGTGGCTTCCTTTACATCAATACCGTCGATGCCTACGCCGGCGCGGCCGATGACCTTCAGGTTTTTAGCGGCGTCAATAACTTTCTTTGTGACCTTGGTCTGGCTTCTTGTAATGATGGCATCATAGTCGCCGATGACTTTCACCAGTTCCTCTTCCTTCATATTCGGCTGGATATCTACGATAAATTCCTTTTCCAGGATTTCTTTGGCTTCTTTAGCTACGTCGGCAGTAATGAAAATTCTGAACATAATGATTTCCTCCTGTAAATAATCAAATTATCCGTTGACTCTTTCGTATTCTTTCATGAACTGGGAGAGCGCTTCCGCTGCTTCCGGTGTTACCGCATTGTAGAGGGATACCCGGAGGCCGCCTACCAGACGGTGGCCTTTCACGCCTATGAAATCATGGGCCTTTGCTTTTTCCACGAAATCCTTCTCCATGGCTTCATTGGCCAGATTGAAGGTAATGTTCATGCGGCTTCTGGCTTCCTTTTCCGCATGGCCCCGGTAGAATCCGCTGCTTTCATCAATCACGTCGTAAATCAGGGCTGCTTTGACCTTATTTCTTTCTTCAATGGCCTTGAGACCGCCCATATTCTTGATCCAGTGAAGCATGCGGTTCAGGGTATAAATGCAGAAAACCGGCGGCGTATTGTAGGTAGAATCTTTTTTCACAAAAGTCTGGTACTGCAGGAATTCGGGGATATCGGTGCGGGCCGTTTCAAGAAGGCTCTTTTTGATGATAGCCAGAGCCACACCGGCGGCGCCCAGATTCTTCTGGATACCGGCCCAGATCATATCGAACCGGTTGAAATCGATGTCCCGGGAAAGAATGTCTGAAGACATATCGCAGATCAGGGGCACCTTCACCTCTGGGAATTTCCAGTATTCCGTGCCGTAGATAGTATTGTTGGCGCAGATGTAGAGGTAGTCCGTACCATCCTTGATGTCATAGGTGTCAGGAATATAGGAGTAATCTTTGTCCTGGGCGGAATTGGCATCGTAGGTTTCACCGAAGAAGGCGGCCGTATTTCTTGCCTTGTGGGCCCATACGCCGGTGTCTGCATAGGCAGCCCGGGTATGGAGGAAATTGTATCCTGTCATGAGAAATTGCATGGTGCCGCCGCCCTGGATGAATACGATTTCATAATCCGGCGATAAATGCATGAGCTGCCGCAGGAGATCCTTCGTCTCATCCAGCATATCCTGAAATTCTTTGGACCGATGGCTGATTTCCGTAATACCCATGCCTGTGTTTTTGAAATTGGTGAGATCCTCCTTCATAGCCTCCAGCACTTCCAGGGGCATAGGGGACGGACCGGCGTTGAAATTGAATACTCTCTTCATCATGAACCTCCAAATAACACAAAAAGAGAAGACGTCCCATGGGACGAGCTTCTCTTTTCTCGCGGTGCCACCCAATTTAGCCATGGCAAAAAGGAGCGAGGTATAAAAAAACGCTCTCCATCCACTAAGGGACGAGAGCACCCGCGATACCACCCAAATTGCCAAAAGGCCATCTTTGAAAGGCTGTAACGGGCCTGCCCGAAGGATTCTTCATCCATGTCTCCGAAGTGGAAAGATAATCAGCCCCTGACAGCTCTCACCGGCCGCTGTCTCTCTGAAAAGGTCTCATTACCCCTTCTTCATCATCGCTTGTTTCGTATGGCTGAATTATAGCGCCGGCCCTTTCACTTTGTCAAGAAGGAAATTTTGGACACCATCTGCGGCGCCATCCGCGTCCCTTTTTTAAAATCTGCGGCGAAGCCGCCACCACACCCTCTGAACCCGGGCCGCTCTGCGGCCATCGTTACCCTTTGAACCTTTATGCAGGGAGTGGTATAATACATTCATATTATCATGTAAAGTGATTATACTATGCATGGTAAATATAATGCAGAATCCATATAGGAGAAGAGAAGTATATTTCCTGGCGAAAGGTGCTGACAGCCCATTCCCGGAAAATCAGGAAAAGGAGTGTGGAATTTGTATGTCTATTAAAACAAGGAAAATCGGTATTATCGGAGCAGGCAATGTAGGATCCCATCTGGCCCTCCAGTTTGCTGTGCAGGGTCTGGCAGATGAAGTGGTATTCTATGATACCAACATGGACAAAGCCATCGGCGAATCCCTGGATCTTCTGGATGCCGTCAGCTACCAGCCCCATCATTTTGAGGCTTATGCAGGCACCATGGACGATATGAAAGATGCAGATATTCTGATCAATGCATCTGGCAAACCCCGGAAACAGGGACAGAACCGTCTGGACATGATGGATGGCGCCATTGCCACCAGCAAGGAATTCCTGCCGCTGATTCAGAAATCCGGCTTTGACGGCATTATTATTTCCATTTCCAATCCCTGCGACATTATTGCAGAATACCTGCAGTACAAACTGGACTGGCCGAAAAAGAAAATCATCGGCTCCGGCACAGCCCTGGACTCTGCCCGTCTGCAGATGCAGCTCTCCACCCAGCTCAAAGTCAACCGCCGTTCCCTCACCGCCTACCTTCTGGGCGAACACGGCGATTCCAGCATGATTCCCTGGAGCCATGTCAAAGTGGCAGGCAAGCCCATTGATGAACTGCTGAAGGAAAAGCCGGATCTCTACCATATGGATTCCAAGGAGGAAATCCTGAAGAAAGTCCACGAAGAAGGAAATATTGAAAACGCCAAGAAAGGCTGCACTGAATTCGGTGTTTCCTCTGCCACTGCCGAGCTGGTCCGGGCCATTTACCACGATGAACATAAAATCCTTCCCTGCTCCGTCTATCTGGACGGAGAGTACGGCATCCATGACAGCTTTGCTTCCGTACCGGTGAAAGTAGGCAAGGACGGCGTGGAAGACATTATCGAACTCCATTTGACCAATGAAGAAAATGAGGAACTCCAGCGTTCCATCAAAATTCTGAAAGAACACTTCGAAAGAGCGCTCACACTGTAATCGTTTGAACAAAAAGGGTACCTTCGGGTGCCCTTTTTTGTTTTGTAAGTGCCATGTCCTTATGAAACATGGTTCACTGGTTTTCTTTCTGTTTTTCTCCTCAAATTTCTTGTTTCCCCTTGAGGGGAAATGCCACGTAGTGGCAAAAGGGTGTACGGGGCTGAGCAGCGATGTGATACTCTATAGCTATCCTGACCGCCAATCGGCGGCCTCCCTCGCCACCTCATAGTCCTCTCCCCCTTGCAAGCAGGTGGCACTCGTTTTAATAAGTGCAGTTCTAAAGTTTTTTTCATAAGAGGGGCCTTCTATAAATGTAGAGGCGCCCCAGTCCCCATTTATAGAGAAAATCCCTTTTCACAGCCCCGCCCCATGGGGTATAATGGTATGACGCTTATTTTAATTTTGAGGTGAAACATGACTGATTTGGAAGAAATAAAAAGACGCCGCACCTTTGCCATCATTTCCCACCCGGATGCCGGCAAGACGACGCTTACTGAAAAACTGCTGCTCTACGGCGGAGCCATCCATCTGGCAGGATCCGTCAAGGCAAGAAAGACAGCCCGCTATGCCGTTTCCGACTGGATGGAAATTGAAAAACAGCGTGGTATTTCTGTCACCAGCTCGGTGCTCCAGTTCGACTACCAGGGCTGCCGCATCAATATTCTGGACACCCCGGGGCATGCGGACTTTTCCGAAGATACCTACCGTACCCTCATGGCGGTGGACTCCGCCGTCATGGTTATCGACGTGGCCAAGGGCGTGGAAGCCCAGACGAAGAAACTCTTCAAAGTCTGCTCCGACCGGGGCATTCCGATTTTTACCTTTGTCAATAAAATTGACCACTTCGGCAAGAACCCCTTCGACCTCATGGCCGATATTGAAGATGTACTGGGCATCCGCTCCTGCCCCATGAACTGGCCCATCGGAGTGAATGGCGATTACACCGGCATTTACGACAGAGAAACGGAAATGTGCCATCTCTTCATCAAGGACAATGCCCATGGCGTAAAGAAACTGGAAGTGATTTCCGGGAAAATGGACGATGAAAAAATCACCTCCCACCTGAGCCCTGAAATCATTCAGTCCCTGAAAGACGACCTGGAACTTCTGGACGAAGCAGGGGACCCCTTCGATGAAGAAAAAGTGGCAAAAGGAGAACTGACCCCCATGTTCTTCGGCTCCGCCATGACCAATTTCGGCGTACAGCCCTTCCTGGAAAAATATCTGCAGCTCGCTCCGCCGCCGGAACCGAGAAAGACACTGGAAGGCACAGTGGCCCCGGAAGATCCCAATTTCTCCGCCTTCGTTTTCAAAATCCAGGCCAATATGGACCCCAAGCACCACGACCGGGTGGCCTTCATGCGCATCTGCTCCGGCGTCTTTGAAAAAGGGGCCAGCGTGCTTCACCGCCAGAGCGGCAAAATGATCCGCCTGTCCCAGCCCCAGCAGTTCCTGGCCACCGAAAGGCAGACCGTGGAAAAAGCCTATCCCGGCGATATTATCGGCGTTTTCGATACCGGTGAACTGGGCGTAGGGGATACGGTATGCGAAAAGAAACATCCTGTCACCTTCATCGACTTCCCTGTGTTCCCGCCGGAACTCTTCGCCCGCCTTTCACCGGTGAGCAGCATGAAGAGAAAGCAGTTCCTGAACGGCGTTACCCAGCTGGCCCAGGAAGGGGCCATCCAGGTGTACAAGCAGCCCTACATCATGGAATCCTTCATTATCGGTGCCGTTGGCCAGCTGCAGTTTGAAGTCATGAAATATCGGCTGGAAAACGAATACAACGTATCGGTGAACCTGGAACCCTTAGGCTTCACCGCTGCCCGCTGGACCGAAGGCGACGTGCCGCCGGAAGAACTGGTAGGCATCGACAATGCCATGGTGGTCTACGACCGCCGCGAACGGCCGGTGTACCTCCTGCCCAATGCCTGGCAGGCAGGCTGGCTGGCCCAGAGAAATCCAAAAGTCAAATTCCTCGAAAGCCCGCCCCTGGGTGTGGCAGAATTGGAAGGAAATTAATCAAAAGCAGCAGAACCATAGATGGCTCTGCTGCTTTTTTGTATTCTGGCAAGCGCAGTGAGCTGCTTATGAAAGGACTGCTTTTCAGAGCTTTATTCTGCCCCCGCTTGCGGGGGAAGTCCGGCGCAGCCGGATAGGGGGTGTATCTGCCGAAGGCAGATAATTCAGCAGAATGTTTATTTTGCCATATGACACAGAAAGGTGAATCCGTAACGCTGACTTTATAAGCATTGCCCGTAAGGGCAATCCGCAACCCTCGGCCTGAAAGGCCGTCAAACTTAAGAACCCTCCGGCCGCAGGCCGGTCCATCTTAAGAACCTTTCCCCTCTGAACCCTCACACCGAAGGTGTGTCCAAGAGCGCAGCCGGATAAGGCGGAGACCTTCGGAGGGATCTTCATCCTGCTCGGCCTGTTCTACCGCCCGATGGTCCTCTTTCTCGTCGGCAATCTCATGATGGCAGCCTCCATCGAGCTCGCCCCCGGCGCGCCGCTCCTGCAGGTCTCGCGTCCCTTTGAGGAAGGTGTCTTCTACCTCGGCGTCGTCTTCGCCGGTCCAGGCCGCTACAGTCTCGATCACCTGCTTCGCAATGAAGTCGGCGAAGAAGAGCACAATCCTTTCTGAATCTCCGCAAGAAAGCCCTGTCTGTTTTGGTTCAACTGGAACAGGCAGGGCTTTCTCTTTGGCTTATGAGTAATACGTTTTAGGAATGCTGGATGATTTTTGATAAGCATTTCACATGGCATGCATGACCTGTTATGATAAAAAGAAAAAGATGAAGTCGTGGGACAGGAGGATTTATCATGGAAAAACAGACAGCAGGACGCAAGACATTGGGCGATTTTGCACCGCAGTTCGCGGCGCTCAACGATGATGTGCTCTTCGGTGAGGTGTGGGCCAAGGAAGATGAGCTTTCGCCGAAGCTTCGCAGCATCGCGACGGTCTCGGCACTGGTCGGCAAGGGAACTGCTGGCGATGCCTTGCGCTACCATTTGCAGACGGCGCGCCAGCACGGCGTCACGAAAGAGGAGATGGCCGCACTGCTCACGCACCTGGCCTTCTACGCTGGCTGGCCGAACGCCTGGGCAGCCTTCCCTGTGGCCAAGGAAGTCTACGCCGATGCAGCGGATGCAGAGGGCCGCGGTGGCTTCTTCGGCCTCGGCGAGCCAAACGATGCCTATGCCAAGTACTTCACGGGCCAGTCGTACTTGAAGGTCCTGTCGAAGCCGGGCGAGCCGCTTGTCATCTGCAACGTCACGTTCGAGCCGGGCTGCCGCAATTTCTGGCATATCCATCACGCGAAGCAGGGCGGCGGCCAGGTGCTCATCTGCATCGACGGCGAGGGCTGGTATCAGGAGGAGGGCAGGGCCCCACAGAGCCTCAAGCCTGGCGATATCGTGGAGATTCCCGCAGGCGTCAAGCACTGGCACGGCGCCAAGCGGCACAGCTGGTTCTCTCATCTCGCGTTCGAGATCCCGGGCACGGAGACAAGCAATGAGTGGTGCGAGCCCGTCACAGATGAGGTGTATCCGCAGGATTGACACGATTGTTTAGAAGGAGAGTGGATCATATGTTAGGAAATTTTTCATATTGCAACCCGGCAAAGCTTTATTTTGGCGATCAGTCGCTCGATTACTTGAATACGGAACTGCCGAAGTACGGCAAGAACGTCGTCTTGATCTACGGCGGCGGTTCCATCAAGAAGAACGGCATCTACGATGATGTCATCAAGATCCTCGAGGCGCAGGGCAAGAATGTGGCAGAGATCGCGGGCGTCATGCCGAATCCGACGCTCGCGAAGCTCTATGAGGGCATCGAGATCGCGCGCAAGCATCAGGCGGATCTGCTCCTGGCCGTCGGCGGCGGTTCGGTCTGCGACTATGCCAAGGCGGTGTCCGTTTCGGTCAACTGCGAGGAAGATCCGTGGGAGAAATATTTCGTGCGCTTTGAGGAGCCGTCCTGCGAGACGCTGCCGGTCGGCTGCGTGCTGACGATGGCCGGGACGGGCTCGGAGATGAATGCAGGTTCTGTCATCACCAATCAGGAGACAAAGCAGAAAATAGGTCACGTCTTTGCAGACGAGAAGATCATCCCGCGCTTTGCCATCCTGAACCCGCGGTACACGATGACACTGCCACATCGCCAGATGGCAGCAGGCATCTACGATATCTTCAATCACATCTGCGAGCAGTATTTCTCCGGTGAGGATGATAACACGAGCGATTACATCAGCGAGGGCCTGATGCGCTCCGTCCTGCACGCCAGCCGCATTGCCAACAAAAACCCGCAGGACTACGAGGCACGCAGCAACCTGATGTGGACGGCGACCTGGGCGCTCAACACGCTGATTGCCAAGGGGAAAAGCATGGACTGGATGGTCCACATGCTCGGCCAGGCCGTTGGCGCCTATACGAATGCGACGCACGGCATGACGCTTGCAGCTGTCTCACTGCCGTACTACCGCTACATCCTGCCGTACGGCCTGCCGAAATTCAAGCGCTTCGCCATTGAAGTCTGGAAGGTCAACCCGGAAGGCAAGACAGATGAGGAGATTGCCGAGGAAGGCCTCAAGGCCATGGAAGATTGGATGAAGGAACTCGGGCTTGCCATGAAGATCTCCGAGCTCGGCGCGACAAAAGATATGATTGATGGCATCGCCGATGCTACGTTCCTCCTCGAGGGCGGCTATAAAGTCCTCAAGCGCGAGGAAGTTGTCGCCATCCTGAAAGAAAGTCTTTGATGCTTGCTGGTTTATGGGGGCTGAACGGAAGAGACGTTCCGTTCAGCCCCTCGTCTATTTCATTTCTTTTCTATATTGCGGCTTTGCGTATATAATAGAGGAGGTGTATCAATCATAGAAGATGATGGAGGAGTGGGAGAATGGAAATACGCGTACTGCAGTACTTTATGGCGGCAGCCAGACATGAGAACATCACCAAGGCGGCGGAGGAACTTCACCTGACGCAGCCGACGCTTTCGCGGCAGCTGTCGGATCTCGAGGACGAACTGGGCGTGCAGCTGCTCGTGCGCGGGAAGCGCAAGACGCAGCTGACGGAAGCCGGACTGATATTCAAGGCGAGAGCGCAGGAGATTCTCAGCTTGACAGAAAAGACGAAGGAGCAGTTTGCCAAGATGGATGAGCTCGTGGCGGGGGACATCTACATTGGTGCCGGCGAGACGCAGGCGATGGCCTGTGTCGCGAAAGTCCTGGCGCCGCTGCGCCGATCCTATCCTCACATCCAGTTCCATCTGGTCAGCGGCAATGAAGACCTGATCTACGATTCTCTGCAGAAGGGATTGCTCGACTTCGGGCTCGTCTGCCGGGCGGATGCACCGCGGACGTATGCGTTTCGCCGCATCCCGCACGACGATGCCTGGGGGCTCCTGATGCGGGCAGACAACCCTCTGGCGGTCAAAGAGGCCGTACAGCGCGCCGATCTCTTGCAGGAGCCGCTCATTGTATCGGAGCAGGCGATGAAGCATCACGAGCTGGATCATTATTTCGGCAGCGCAGCGGAGAAAATCGAGGTGGCCGGTACCTATAACCTGCTCTACAATACGATCTTCTTCATCGAGGCAGGCATGGGCAGCGCGCTTTGCTTCAAGGGCATGGCGGATGCCGTAGGTTCGTCACGCGGGCTCGTCTTCCGTCCATTGGACCCCGTGATTTACTCGGCGAATTATGTGGTCTGGCGCAGAGACCAGGTCTTCTCCCACGCCGGTCGTCTCGTCGTGGCGGCCCTGGACGAGATGTTCTCTAATCATGCCTAAAGCGTATCATAGATTATTAGAACCAAGTATTTGTAATCATATACCCCTTCCCTTATAATGAATGCATCAAGTAAAACAACTGGGCATGCAGCGATGAGCTGCAGCGATGCAACATTAAGGAAGGGGTTTTCCATGAAGACATTCAAGAACAAGAAAAGAGCCGCTTGGCTGATGGCTGCTGTAATGATGGGGACGTTCACTTTTGCAGGGATGGCGATGCAAACGACTTATGCAGCTGTGCCGACGAAAACGCTCGTGCACGATTCACAGATGAAGCATGCGACGATCCAGGATCTGGACAACGACACGCGCGTCTTCGCCGTGGACAAGACGATTGAGGCGAGGAAGGTCACGTTCCAGAATCGCTACGGCTTCGATGTGGCGGGCCACCTCTACCTGCCGAAGGATTTTGATGACAAGAAGCAGTACAAGGCTGTCGTCGTGACGGGCCCGTTCGGCGCAGTCAAGGAGCAGTCCTCGGGCCTCTACGCACAGGAAATGGCGAAGAACGGCTTTGTTGCCGTCGCCTTCGATCCATCGACCACGGGGGAGAGCAGCGGCAAGCGCCGCAATATGGGCTCGCCGGAGATCTTCACGGAAGATTACAGCGCGGCAGTCGATTTCGTCAGCAACCTCAAGTTCGTCAACCCGCAGCAGATCGGTGCTATTGGCATCTGTGGTCTCTCGGGCATGGCCATCACGGCAGCAACGAATGATACGCGCATCAAGGCGGTCGCGACATCGGCTATGTACGACATGTCGGACAGCATCCGCAACCACTATAATGGGGATTACTACACGCCGGAGCAGCGTGAAATCGTCAAGCACCACCTGGCCGAGATGCGCGATGAGGAGGCAAAGACAGGCAAGTCTATTCCCGGCTCGCATGAGCTCGCCGTCGACAAGGATGGCAAGGTGATCTCGACGAAGACGATGTTCCCTGACAAGCTGCCGGCGGATGCATCGGATGTTGTGAAGGGCTTCTACGATTATTACGTCGGCCGCGCTTACCATCCGCGTGCCATCAACTCCAACACGCTGGCCTGGGATTCGACGACGCCGTACGGCTTCTTCAACTTCTCGCTGATGGAGCACATCAAGGAACTCAGCCCGCGCCCGCTGCTCCTTATCACAGGGGACAAGGCGCATTCTAAGTACTTCTCGGATGCGGTCTATGCAGCGGCAGATGGTCCGAAAGAGGAGATTGTCGTTCCGGGTGCTACGCATACGGATCTCTACGATCAGATGGACAAGATCCCCTTCGACCGCCTCGTCGCGTTTTTCAACAAGTACCTCGGTGAATGATTGCTGGAAAGACGTACCCGGGAGGAGGATGTTTGATGAGCAGATTGTTCTTTTTCTGTTGTGCTCTGATTTCACTTATCGTGCTGGGATGCGGCGGCCCCGGAGTGGCGGCCCCATCCTTGTCCGGGAAGGAGGCAGAGATGCACGAGACAGGAGCGGCATCCCTACTAGCGGGCAGCAAAGCGTATGCTCTGAAGTGGGCTGATACGGAGGCTGCTGCCGAGCTGCGGCAGCAGCTGCCTTTGGCCAAGACGTTTACAGAACTCAATGGCAACGAGAAATACTACAAACTGCCGAAGCACCTGACAGCGGCGGATGAAGATGTCCGCGAGATCCATAAGGGGGATGTCATGCTGTTTGACGGCCAGTATGTTGTGGTGTTCTATCAGGATTTTCAGACGACTTACCGCTACACGCGCCTGGGTCACGTCGAAGCAGCCAATGATCTGGACGCTGCTCTGGGGGCAGGTGATGTATTCCTGACCTTGCAGCCATGAGATGGAGAGAGCGGTTTGGAGACGGAAAGGATGAGATGATATGAAACGACAGCAGCTATTGCTCTTGATCCTGGCATTTGGTGTGTTCAGCATCCTCAATACGGAGATGGGCATCATCGGCATCCTGCCGATGGCGGCGGCGATGTATCAGGTGGATATCGTACAGGCGGGGATGCTCGTCAGTCTGTTCGCGCTTGGCGTGGCCATCGCAGGGCCGACGATGCCGCTGCTGTTCTCGCGCTTCAATCGCAAGCACGTGATGCTGCTTGTGCTGGGCGTGTTCACGATCTGCAATGCACTAGCCGCCGTTGCGAGCGACTTCCAGCTCCTTTTAGTGCTGCGCGTCGTGCCGGCCTTTTTCCACCCGGTCTACTGTGCACTCGCCTTCAGCGTGGCCGCTGCCTCGGTGGCTCCAGAGGATGCGCCGCGGGCTGTGGCGCGCATCAACATGGGCGTCGCGGCCGGTATGGTCGTCGGCGTGCCCATCAGCAATGTCTTGGCAGCGACGTTTGACTTTTCGGCGGCGATGATCTTCTTTGCAGGCGTGACGGGGCTCATGTTTCTGTTGACAATGGCCTTTGTGCCGGACTTGCCGGTGACGCAGCCAATGCGCTACGGCGCGCAGCTTTCCGTTCTGAAGCGTCCGCCGGTCTGGCTGGCCATCGTGGCGGTTATTTGCCTCAATGGCTCCATCTTCGGCGTCTACAACTACCTCGCTGATTATTTGCAGAAGGTTGCGGCACTGTCGGGAGAGCTCATCGCAGCGCTGCTCCTCGTCTATGGTCTCTTGAACATCTGCGGAAGCTATCTGGGCGGCAATCTCCTTGCCAGGTGTCCCAGCGTGACCGTACGCCTTTTTCCGCTGTGTACCATCGCGCTCTACTGCCTGCTCTTTGCAGGCGGTGGGAAGCTGCTGCCTCTTCTCGCGGCACTGATCGTGGCCTGGGGCATTCTCGGCGGCATCAATGCGAACATCAATCAGTACCTGCTGGCCTGCGTGGCATCGGATGCGCCGGATTTCAGCAACGGCCTGTTCCTGACAGCGGCCAATCTCGGCTGCATGGCGGGAACCATGATCAGCGGCTTTTTCATCCACAGCCTCGGCCTGCCCTTCGTCGTCTGCAGTGGCCTGCTGCTGGCGGCCGCTGCCCTGCTGCTCACACCGTTCGTACACTGCCGGGCAGATGAACAACAGGCGACGGATTGTCTTATCGGCTCGTAACAAGTGGTTTTATGGCAGATTGCTGTTCGTTTTTGACTCTTCGGCGATGTACTGCTGGAGCTCTTGGATAAGTTCTGCCCGGAGATGAGCAGCAGGACAAGGAAGAGGTCCTTATGGATATGCTGCTTGCCATTGCGGACGAGAAGCACATCCTGTACGGCAGCGACTATCCCTACGTGCCAGCTCCAGTGTTGCTGAAGAAAAAAAACGGCCCTGGATATGGCTCTGGCCGAGAGAGGACAGCTGGAGCAAGTGTATATGACGAACCCGGAATGCCTGCTGTGAATGAAGGGAAATGCTGCACAAGCGAAAAAGTTCTGATAAGCATAGAGATTTTGGAATTGAAGATTCGATAGAGAGGAACATTTAAGGTGAAGAATGTGGGCGTATCCAACCACAATCTGTCCGAGATCAAGCGAGCTAATGAAATCCTGGGGGAACAGGGCTTCAGGATTTCTGCCGTGCAGAATCATTTCAGCCTGCTGAACCGTTCTTCGGAAAGCTCCGGCATCCTGGACTACTGCCGGGAGAATGATATTACTTTCTTTGCTTACATGGTGCTGGAGCAGGGAGCATTATCTGGCAAATACGATACCAAGCACCCTTTCCCGGAAGGCTCTGACCGTGCCAGGATTTATAATCCTGTGCTGGCCCAGCTGGAAGAGCTTACGGCAGCCATGGGAGAAATCGGTAAAAAGCATGGCCTGTCCGCAGCACAAGTGGGAACGGCTTGGGCCGTATCCAAAGGAGTTCTTCCCATCATTGGCGTGACCAAGGTACGCCATGTGGAAGACGCAGCAAAGGCGGCAAGTGTGAACTTGTCCGCAGAAGAAATAAATCATCTGGAGACCCTGGCTGATAAGGCTGAGGTAAATACCATCCGCGAGTGGGAAAAGAAGATGGACTGAAGAGGAGAGCAATCATGAACGTTTTAGTCATTCATGGCAGCATGAGAAAGAATGGCAACACGAAAATCTTGTCGAAAGAATTTGTGCGCGGAGCCAAAGAGGCAGGCCACAAGGCAGAAATAGTGGAACTGCGTGATAAGAAATTTGGCGATTGCCTTGGCTGCAGGGTTTGTTTCAACAACGGCGGCAAGTGCGTACAAAAGGATGATATGGCAGAGATTTTGGACAAGCTGCGGGGAGCTGATGTTATCGTGCTGGCTTCTCCCATGTACTATTTTACCTGGACAGGATTGATGAAGCGTTTCCTTGACCGCACTTATCCCCTTTTGAAAACACTCCATGACAAGGATTTTTACCTGATTACCTTGGGAGGAGTGCCGGACAAGAAGCTCATGGCCAATATCCTGTCCGATTTCAATAATTATGTGGCTTGCTTCAGCGAGTTCAACCCCCATGCCAATATGAGGAATGCCGGAGCCATCATCGGCACTTCGGCTCTGGCACCGGGAGCCATCCGTGCCTCGGCGGCCATGCAGGAAGCCTATGAAGCGGGCAAGAATCTTTGACTGGGAGGGAAGAGCTATGTTTCTTATTAATGAAACCTTGAATCCGGAAAAGATTCCACAGGGCAAGGAAGAGGAATTATTCCAGCAGCATGTTGCGTGGTTTACCCGCCATTTTGAACAAGGAAATTTCCTGCTGGTGGGACCCTATACGGATCGGGAGATGGCGGGCATCATGCTGAGCGGCCTCGAAAACCGCGAGGCTTTGGAAGCTGTACTGAAAGAAGATGTTTACTACGCCCATGGGATGGCAGATTACGAAGTCCATGCCTTTAAGGCGGGAAAAATCGCCAGGGATTTTGCTTCGTACGAGGGTAAATAAGATGGTTTTAAACGGTTGTTTAAAATAGGGATTCTGACCTTGTTTGGAGATATATTTATGGCAAATTCCTTTTGCTCAGCCCATTCTATCCGTACCCCGGAGGGGAATATGCCCATGGTGCATTGGGCAGTGGTGGAATCTATGCCGGGTGGTATGACAGCTATGGGACGCATTGCCCAGGAAACGGTTGGACTGCAGTCGGCTCGCGAAGCAGGCACGCATGCGCTGTATGGTGGTGTCGATGCCAAGAATCCAGATGTGATGAGGCTTCTGGAAATCTATGAAAGCTATGAAGCTTATCGCATACACAGCACCAGTGAAGCTTTTCAGGCATATCGGGCAGCCAGACTGCCTGTTCTGAAAAATTTGCGGATATTGGAAGCGGATGGCATCGCCTTGGAGCAAAAAGACAAGGGCGTGGGCAAGGTGGTTTACATGCACCGCTATGAAGTCATCCCGGAAAAGCTGGCCAAGTATCAGAAGCTGACAACCCAGGAGGCTCGCAGGGCTGTAAACGAAGATGACGGTGTTCTGGGGATGTTCGTTACTGCAGAACACGACGCACCAAACGTCATCCATACCATGGAAATCTATCGTGACAGAGAAGCTTTCAAAAAATATCAGGCTTCCGAGGCATGCCAAACGTATATGATGGAGGTCATGCCTATGTTCAGCATGACTCACATGGTTGAGAATATGCCTGGCAATATCGTGCTTAGCGATAAGGGAATCCATAATAAGTGATTATGGGGGAGCGGTATGAAAAATAAAATTATCTATGGCATCACCATAGGCGTCATTGGGGGCATGCTGGCAGGGGCTCAGACTGCCATGTCTGCAGCAGCTTGGATGCTTCCTGAAACTGGCCTGCAGATGGAAAGCCAAGCCAAACAGGCTTATGTTGCAAAGGAAATGGGCAAGTTTTTCCATCCTCAACCGGGAGACGCAAAACCTGCTCCTGTGAAATTCGAGGTGCCGCATGGTTGGATCTACCGTACTTTTACAGTAGATGGCCTGAAGATGGAGCAGGTGCAAAATCCATCTGGCAAGAAGGGCCGGGTTCTGCTGAAATTACATGGCGGCGGCTATGTACAGGGACTTCATAACAGACACCGTCAGATGGGGGTAAATCAGGCAGTGCTTACGGAAGCACAATCGCTTTACATGGTTCATTATCGTCTTGCACCAGAGTATCCCTTCCCGGCTGCTTTAGAGGATGCCTTTAAAGCATATGAGTATATCCTGAATCAAGGTGTTGAGCCGGAGAACATCATCGTCATTGGCGATTCGGCTGGGGGAAACCTGGCCTTGGAACTGGCGGTATATCTCAAAGAGCATAATATGCCGCAGCCCAAAATGCTGGTACTGATTTCACCCTTGACCACCTTTGCCAATGACCTGCCTTCACGTGGATATAATATGAATCGTGATTTAGTTTTGGGACGTAATGCCTCACCCCTTTACAAGGCTGTGGTAGATTCTACCTATTCCAAGGGTACAGACCTTAAAAATCCTCAACTTTCCCCATTATATGCCAATCTTACGGGACTTCCCCCCATGTTGATACAGGCTGGTGGCTATGAACTCCTGCTGGATGACAGTATTGAGCTTATGCGTAAGGCGGCATCCAATGATGTGGATGTAACCTTGACTGTTTATCCCGGTATGCCTCATGAATTCTCTCTGATGATGCCGGAGCTGGATGACAGCGTGGCTTCCTTTAGGGAAATTCGGGACTTTGTCAGCAGGCAGATGCGCTAGGGAAGCACTGATTAATTCGCAGAGTCTGCTTTTATAAGAATTTTTATGCACTGCTTCGTCATGGGGCTCCTTAAATAGCTCGCTATTCGCGTCGCCCCATTCCTTGCATTGCATAAAAATTCAAGAATAAAAGCAGACAACGATTTAATCAGCGCTTCCCTAGTAACAGATTTTTGACATTTTTTATTCTTGGCTCACATGGGAAGATTTTTATATGATTATTGACAATTTGCTATAGTAATTAAAAGACAAGAAGGATTCCTTTGGTGTGTGCAATTTACACTTTGCTATACACCAAGGGAGTCCTTCTTTTTATATTTTTACGCATGAAAGGATAATTATGTCTTTTGCGATTACCGATTTGCTTTTGAATACGGGGGTGTTCAAAAGCCCTGCTATCGTTCGATTGTATCAAATACAGACACCTTTGAGACCCCGATGGCGGAATAGTTGGCTTTCTGAACGATGCGGCCATCTTCACGGACGTTAACAGGGTCAAAAATACCAGGTTTATTACCAGGAATCTAATTTATACAAAGGATTTTACATTCTCGGCGGTCGGGATAGCGATAGAGTATCACATCGCTGCTCAGCCCCGTACACCCTTTTGCCACTACGTGGCATTTCACCCACAGGGAAGCGTGTCACTGGATTCTCAGTCGCCTGCGGCTCCTTTTGAATCCAGTTCCCTTGCCACCTCAAGGGGAAACAAGAAATTTGAGGAGAACAACAGAGAGTCATATACTTCATGTACCACTCCAGCGTCCCCCCTTTGGTGGCTGGCGCCACCACCTTTCCGCCCCACAGTTCGGTGGCACAATACTCCGTGCTTACTTGTAGAGCCGCTTACGAAGCGAGGCTTCGAGGTGTTTTATTCTGCCCCCTGAACAGGGGTGGCAAGGGAACACGATTCGTAAGGGAGCAAAGCGACCTGAGAATCGTGTGACACGCTTTCCCGTGGATGCACAGCGAACATGATTTGAAGGAGCGCCAGCGACGCACAAATCATAGTGAGTCGTTTCACCTTTAGGTGGAAGTCCGGCGAAGCCGGATAGGGGGAGGCGAGCGCAGCGAGCCAATCCGCAGAATGCTTATCATACCATATGACATAGAAAGCCAATCCTGTAACGTTCTTGCGTCCCCTTTAGGGGAAGAGGGCCACGAAGTGGCGAAGGGATGTACGAGGGTAAGAATGATTATGATACTCGATGTGGACGTGACCGCCGAAAGGCGGCATTATAATACTCATCGCCCCCTAAAGGGGAAACGACTCACTACATTTTGCGCGTCGCTAGCGCTCCTTCATCCACTGCTGTCACTGACTCACTGGATTTTCAGGTCGCTGATGCTCCCTTACAAATCCAGTTCGCATAGTGCAAAATGTGTTCGCTGTGCACCGTAAGGGCGATACCACAACCCTCGGCCCGAAGGGCCGTCAAACTTAAGAACCTTTAGAACCCTCGGGGCCGGAGGCCCGTCAACCCTCGCGCCAAAGGCGCGTCCATGTAGAACCTTTTTCCTGTTGCCCTAAAATGGTATAATATCCTAAATAGCGGAAAAGGCGGTGAAACGATGGCACGGCGCAAAGGGCTGAAGAAATGGGACCGGATTACGGAAGAGGGCTGGCTCATGCTCATGGGAGATACCTCTGTCATGAGTCGTCTCATGATGGATATTTTTGATAGGCTCTACGATTCCACGGACCATATGGACAACGGCAAAAGCATTGCTGCCGCACTCCACATGGAGTATCGGGCCCTGAATTCCGCTGTGGGTTGGGCCGGCGGAAAAATCCGGGACATGGCGGAAAAGGGACTCCTTCCCCTGTATCCGGAAGGAAAGAAGGCCCGAAGGCCGAAGAAATCAGCGCCTCTTGTGCAGGAAAACTTGGAGAAGGAAGAAGAACCGCTGCAGGAATCCTCAGTCATGGCACCCTGGGAGTATGTGTTTGACGGGGTGGAAGGGGAAAACGGTACCTATTTCTGGATATTGAAGCCTGCAGCCGCCGCCGCTTTCGGTGAAATGCAAGAAGCCGGGGACCGGAGGATTCGAGCCATTTCCAAGATTCTGGAGGATGATAAGACCGCAGAGGGGCGGGAAGAAAATCTTTTTTCCAACCCCTCCGACACCTCAGTGAGGGCGATTCGGCGGCTTCTGGAAAAGGACCGGGATTTCCAGCGCAAATCCTTTGGCCGGGACCATCCCTGCTGTCTGGTCTGCGGAGCGGACCGTATGTCCCTCCTGCGGGCCTTTCCCTATGGGGAGAAGGAAGAGGGGGAGAAGGGGCTTCTCTTCTGTCCCACCCATGGTGCCCTGTTTGCGGCCCATCTCATTTCCTTCAGCATGAAAGGGGAGCTTCTCGTGTCCCATCGTCTGTCGGAAAAGGAAAGGGAGCTTTTCCATCTGACGGCAGGCGAGAAGGCTCATGGACATTTTGTGCGGCGCCGCATGGCGGAGCACCGGAAGATTTTTAATCAGGAAGGCAGGAAATTGAAATGATTTTATCCGGCAGGGAAATCGTAAGACATATGGGAGAGGAAATCATTATCGATCCTTTTGATCTGAAAAAGGTCAACCCCAACAGCTATAACCTTACCTTGGCTGACGAGCTCATGGTTTATGATCATCATGAGCTGGATATGAAGAAGAAAAATGAAGGCCATCTGCTCCACATTCCCGAAGAAGGCATCGTGCTCCAGCCCAATAAACTGTATCTGGGGCGCACCAGAGAGTATACGAAGACCAAGTGCTTCGTGCCCATGCTGGAAGGCCGTTCTTCCATCGGCCGTCTGGGCCTTTTCATTCACGTCACCGCAGGCTTTGGCGATGTAGGCTTTTCCGGCTACTGGACATTGGAAATGTTCTGCGTCCAGCCTATCCGTATTTATGCAGGCGTAGAAATCTGCCAGATTTATTTCCATACGGTCCTGGGAGAAGCGGACAGCTATAACGGAGGCAAGTACCAGAATAATCAGGGGATTCAGCCCAGCCTCCTTTACAAAGATTTCGAAAAGTAGTATTATAATAGTAACTTTATAACACATGGGGCAAAGAAGCTGCAGCTGACGTATAGGTTTTTCCTATGCGCCGGGCTGCTTTTTTATTTCACCCTTTGTGGATTTCGGGACATCCGGATGGAATTTCAAGGAGAACCGGATGGCTCCAGTGAGGGTATTCAAGGAGGACAGTATGATGAAGAAGGCATTGAAAAAACTGATGGTAGCAGGTGCATTTTGTCTGGCTGGTACGGCACTTCTTGCAGGCTGCGGCGGCAGCTCCGGTTCCGGCTCCGCTTCAGCAGGGGGCAAGCAGTTCCTGAATATCGCCACCGGCGGTACTGCAGGCACCTATTATCCTCTGGGCGGCGCACTGGCTGAACTGCTGAACCAGAATATCAAAGGCATGAACGCTTCTGCCCAGTCCACCGGCGCATCGGTAGCCAACGTAAATATGCTGAAGGACGGTTCCGTAGATATCGCTTTCATTCAGAACGATATCGCCTACTATGCAGCCAATGGCAAGGAAATGTTCAAAGACAACAAGATGGATAATATCCGCGGTCTGGCTGCCCTGTATCCGGAAACCATCCAGTTCGTTACCACCCAGGATAAGGGTATCAAGACAGTGGCTGACCTGAAAGGCAAGAAGGTAGCCGTCGGTGCTTCCGGCTCCGGCGCCGAAGCCAATGCCCGCCAGATTCTGGAAGCCTATGGCATTACCTATAATGATATCGACGTACAGTACCTCTCCTTCGGTGAAGCTGCCAATGCACTGAAGGATGGCAACGTAGATGCGGGCGTAGTGGTAGCAGGTTTCCCGACTGCCGCTATCCAGGACCTGGCTGCCAATAAGTCCGCTGCCATCGTCAACATCGATCCGAAGATTGTTGACCAGCTTATGCAGAAATATCCGTACTACACCAAGATGACCATTCCGAAGGGCACCTACCCTGGACAGGATGAAGACGTCAACACGGTAGCTGTAAAGTGCGTCATCGTCACCACCGATAAGCTCAGCGACGATCTGGGCGAACAGATTGTGAAGGCCATCTATGAACATCTGGACCGTATGAAAGCAGCCCATGCCGTAGGCAAGTACATTACCAAGGACACCGCTCTGGAAGGTATGTCCGTGAAGATGAACGCCGGCGCTGAAAAGTACCTGAAGTCCAAATAAGGAAGAATCCCCATCGGATCCATACCTTGCATAGAAAGGAGGGAGAACGGGCCTGACAGGGGTCCGTTCTCGCTTTCATGAAAAAACAGAAAAATGGGACACTGGAAACAGTGATTATTATCATCGGCATTATCGTGGCCCTGGTGACAGGAATAGGCGGCTGGTACATCCGCATGCCTTTCCTCTTTGCCCAGACCTCGGACGGTATCATTTTCAGACAGCGGGTGGACGCCGGTACGCCGGTGACCCTGGCCTATCGCCATTCCGTCCAGAAGACCATGATTTATGAATATCTGGAAGTCAATCAGATAGCAAACGGATTTGTCCTGAAATCCACCAAGTATCAATCCATGGGGGTGGGGCTTCCCTTTTCCGCTGACGAGGGAAAGTTCCGGGAAGAGGACGGCTGGTTTATTCTGGATGATATCAACCGGAATTATCCTGAGCTCTCTATCCGCAACGGAGTAACAAATCATGGAGTCCTGACCGTAGGAAACAAAGACTACGATCTGGATGCCATGGTCCCTCTGGGAAAAGAAATGAAGCTATATGTAGCGCCACTTTATAAAGGGTGGTACATGAAAAAAGAAATTAGGAGTTGATTATTTTGGCTGATTTAGAAAAAAAGGGAGCCCCCGCCGGAGCAGAGGCTCCGGCAGACGGCAAAATGACGGACGAACTCCAGGAGAAATTGAAATCCCTGGATAAAGAGTCCAATACCATGGAATACGGAGGCATTTGCGGCAAAATCGTAGCCGCCATCTGCATCTGCTTTTCCCTCTTCCAGATTTACACCGGCATTTTCGGCACACTGGATGCCATGATCCAGCGCTGCGTTCATTTATCCTTCGGTATCTGCCTCGTATTCCTTCTGTGCCCTACGAAGAAATCCTGGGTCAAAGGCGGCAGATTCCATCCCCTTGACCTGCTTCTCACGGTGCTGGCCGTGATTCCACCGCTCTATATCCTGGTCAACTACCAGCAGCTGATTCTCCGCGCCGGTACCGTGACCCCTACCGATGCGGTGGTAGGACTTCTGGGCATAGTGATGGTACTGGAAGCAGCCCGCCGTATCGTAGGCCTCCCTATCGTGATCGTGGTTCTCTGCTTCCTGGTTTACGGCTTCCTCGGCCCCTACATGCCGGGCCCCCTGGCCCACAGAGGATTGACCATTAACCAGATGGTAGGCCACCTCTTCTTTACCACCGAAGGCGTCTTCGGTATCCCCCTGGGCGTATCGTCCACCTTCATTTTCCTCTTCATCCTCTTTGGCGCCTATCTGGAAAAGACGGGTCTGGGCAAATTCTTCATTGATATTGCCAACGCCCTGGCCGGCTGGGCTTCCGGCGGACCGGCTAAAGTAGCCGTTATCTCCAGTGCCCTCCAGGGCACCATTTCCGGCTCCTCCGTAGCCAACGTGGTCGGTTCCGGCTCCTTCACCATTCCTATGATGAAGAAACTGGGCTATCACAAGAACTTCGCCGGCGCCGTAGAAGCAGCCGCATCCACCGGCGGACAGCTCATGCCGCCGATTATGGGCGCTGCCGCCTTCCTTATGGCTGAATTCGTAGGCATTCCCTACATGGAAGTAGTGAAAGCCGCCATCGTACCGGCCATTCTCTACTTCCTGGGCGTGTTCCTGGGCGTTCACTTCGAAGCCAAGAAAAATCACCTGGAAGGCACACCCAGAAGCCAGCTGGAACCCTGGGGCAAGATTATGAAGGAAGAAGGCCATCTGGCCATTCCGCTGATTGCCATCATCGCCCTTCTGGCTTCCGGCTACACACCTATGAAAGCAGCCCTGGCAGGTATCTTCATCTCCATTGGTACCGCCATGCTCCGGGCCAGCACCCGCATGAGCTTCTATGACATTGTGGACGGCCTGGTCAAAGGTGCCAGAGGGGCCCTGGGCGTCATCATTGCCTGCGCTTCTGCCGGCATGATTATCGGTATCGTTACTAAAACCGGCGTAGGCCTGAAACTGGCTTCCGCCCTGGTCACCGTGGCAGCAGGCAACTTCATGCTTCTGCTCCTCTGCACCATGCTCACCTCCCTCATTCTGGGCATGGGCGTGCCTACCACCGCCAACTACGTCATTACCTCCACCATCGCCGCACCGGCACTGATTCAGCTGGGCGTACCGATTCTGGCGGCTCATATGTTCGTATTCTACTTCGGCATTATCGCCGACATTACTCCGCCGGTTGCCCTGGCAGCCTACGCAGGAAGCGCCATTTCCGGCGGCGATCCTCTGAAAACAGGGGTGAATGCGTCGAAACTGGGTATTGCGGCATTCATTATTCCTTATGTATTCGTCCTCTCGCCCCAGCTTCTGGGCATCGGTGCCACCTTCGGCAGCGTACTTTTCACCACCTGCACTGCCATCATCGGTATGACCGGTATCTCCGGCGCCATGATCGGCCAGTTCTACTGCAAAGCCAATGTATTTGAACGGCTCCTCCTTCTGGCCGGCGGCCTCTGCCTTATTGATCCCCATACCCTCACGGATATTATTGGCGTGGCCATTCTGGCCGGTGTCTTTGCACTTCAGTACTTCCGCACCAAAAAGGCAAAAGCCGCAGAAGCCTGAAGTACCGGAAAAGCTCTCCCTTTCGGGGAGCTTTTTTCGATGGAAAAAAGGCTGTGAAGAAATGCGCATCCATTTCTCACAGCCTTTTTTTATGACTTTTTTCGGGGAACCTGTCTGCCCATGGGTCATCTCCGGCGGAGGCAGGGGCCGGCAGGGGTGGTAAAGTTTCCTGCTCCATGCTCACTGTACCATAGGGGCGTGAGATTTCTCCACTCCGCTGCGCTTTGGTCGAAATGACGAGGGGTGGGGTGACGTCCCTGTCATTTGAGGAATGAGATTTCTCCACTCTGTGGAGACTCTGCATAGAGTTTCCAAGTCAGCCGAAGTTGGCCTCTAGCCTGCACAATAAGAGGCTTTCCTATTGGCGGCTGACCGGCTGCGGTCGAAATGACGTATGCGGTGCAGCGTTTTTTCTATTTGTGTCCCTCTTTGAAATGACTGTATGCCGCCTGCCGCTATCGTCATCTCCAGCGGAGGCAGGGACCGGTATTGAGACAGAGGGACTTCGGCTCTGTTGTGGCTCAGAGCCGAGAGATCTCCTGCCCTGATGCTCACTGCACCAATGAGGTGTGGAAATTTCTTACATCCTCTTTTGATGGGAAAGGAAGGCGGACCTGTTATGGGCAGCTTCTTTCTACCCATCTTCTAATGCAAAATAATGATTTCCGTTTACATTCTGCAGAAATAGAGATACAATAATAAAACCATTACTCATAAGTTTTAAAACTATCATCTATAAATCCTGCCTGATTAGGGTTTGCTCCGGGATCCGCTGATTCATGGCAATAAAAGTCATGAATCAGCGCCTGCTTTGGGAGCCCTTTCTCCAGGCAGGCGGTTTTCAGGAAGCGATGGCTTCATTCCAAGAGAGAATGAATCGTGGTTTCCTTAGGAGGCATTTTTTCATCATGGCAAGTGAGGAACGGAAGAGCTCATGGAGGCCCTTTGATCAATTTCCTTCCGGAGTATGTCTGATTTCTATGGATGATTCCGAGCGTATTCTCTATGCGAATCGGGAACTTCTCTTCATGTATTCTTCCAAAGACCAGGAATCTTTCCTCCGGGATGTCCGTTCCTATCGCGGCATGGTCCAGCCCCATGAGTATGTGCCTCTTTCCGAAATTTATGAACGGCGGCTTCCGGGGGAGAATTATTCCTTCTTCACCATACTTATCAACAGCAGCAGTCATGATTTTCGAAGGCTCGAGGGCATCCTTGGCACCTATGAAGATGAGAGCCTGGGAAAAGTGTGGATTCTGAGTTTCATAAACAGCCCTTTCAGGGAAGAAGTGCTGGAACAGGACAGTCTCACCGGTTTCATGGGCCGCCACGTCTTTTATGAAATGGTCCGGAAGACGGCGCTGGAAGATATGAAAAATGACGTTTTTGGCCGTTTGCTGCCGGCTTATGTCAATCTCACCAATTTCAAAATGTACAATTCCCGCCGAGGCGTGAAGGCAGGAGATGCGCTCATCCGGAAAATGGCAGAGCTTCTCAGAAAGTATTTCCCCGGTTCTCTTATAGCCCATTTGGCAGGGGATAATTTCATCCTTCTGGTGCCGAAAGGGAATATTGAATCTTCTTTCCGGCATTTGGCAGGAGAGCTTGAAAAATTGGCCGATGACCGCTCCATTGCCCTGAAAGTGGGCATTATGACAGACAAATTAGAAGGAACCCTGAGCCTGCAGCTGGTACGAGGCGCCTTCGATGAGGCCCGGATTGCCTGTGACTCTATCAAGGGAGACAGCAGCCGCCTTCTGGCAGTGTATGACAAAACCATGGGTCAGAAGCTGGCGGACCGGGCCTATGTACTTCGAAATTTTGATGAAGCCCTGGAAAAGGGTTACATCAAAGTGTACTACCAGCCGGTGGTGCGTACATTGACCGGCAAGGTCTGCAGCATGGAAGCCCTGGCCCGGTGGGAAGATCCGGAAAAAGGACTGCTCACGCCGGCCATCTTCATTCCTGTGCTGGAAGAAGCCCGGCTCATTCCCCGGCTGGATTCCTATATGATAGAAGAAGCGGCCAAACTCTGCGCCCTGCTCCGACGACACCGCCGCCCGGTGATTCCGGTATCGGTGAACCTGTCCCGGGTGGATTTTGACGTGATGAAGCCTTTCCAGTTTGTGGAATCCATAGTCAGCAAATATGAAATTCCCCGCAGCGCATTGCGGATGGAAGTGACGGAATCCGCTCTCACCGTGGACAGCGGCCGGCTGAAGGAGGAACTGGCGAAGTTCAGGAAAGCAGGGTACCAGTGCTGGCTCGATGATTTTGGCAGCGGTTATTCATCCCTCAATGTACTGCAGAATTTCAGCTTCGATGAGCTGAAGATGGACATGGCTTTCCAGCGGCAGAGCGGCAGAAAAAGTCGGGAAATCATGCGTTCCATCGTGACCATGGCCAAAGCCCTGGGCATCCATACCCTGGCAGAGGGGGTGGAAACAAAGGAGCAGGCTGCTTTTCTTAAAAGCATAGGCTGCGAAAAAATCCAGGGCTATTACTACAGCAGGCCCCTTCCCTTTGAAGACCTGAGCCGCCATCTGGAGGCCCGGTCCCTGGAAGTGGAAACCCGGCAGGAAGAAGACATTATGGAGAAACTGGGACTGGTGGATGTACTGACAGACCTGCCGGTATCCCTTTTCCTGGATGATGGAAAGAACTCGAAAGTCCTTCTGGAAAACGAAGCACTCCGCCGTACCATGGAATCCATCATACCGGGAAGGCCTTCTCCGGAAGGAGATCTTCTTACTGTAAAGGATGCACCGGCCATGGAAAGATACCGCAGCCTGGTGAAACGGGCTGTGGATTCCGGCAGAAAGGAATCCATGATTTATGTGGACCACGGTCAGTATATCAACTGCCAGGTCCAAATCATAGCAGGTCGGGGCGGCTTATATGCAGGACGCTGCGAAATTAGTAACTTGAATGCCCTGGAAAATATCAAAAAAGAAAATCGGGGAAAAGACCGGGCCCTTAGAAATCTGGCCATGATTTATGATGGCCTGTACCTGTTTCATCATTCCGAAAACCAGGTGGAAATCCTGGGGTCCCGGCAGCCCTTCTTCCATCAGGGCCAGTCCATTTCCTGGGATGAATGGATACAGCGCATCCAATATATCCACGCCGAAGATATAAACCGGTTCGAGGCTTTCATGAATCCCCGCTACCTGTTCAGGAGAGCGGAAAAAGCGGAAAATCCGGTAGTCACCGGTATTTTCCGGGTGCGCGGGGGAGAAGGATACAGCTGGGAAGAAGTGAATGCCCTCATGCTGGGACGGGAAGAGAAGGAGGATATCCTTTTCTGCTTCAAAAGGACCTCCCTGTCCATGGTGGATAACCGGAATGAAATCCTTTCCCTCTATGCCACATCCAGGGGCTATACCTTTTCCTCACAGGATATGGGGAAATGGGAAAGCAAAGGCCGCATTCTGGAAGCGCTGCAGAAATCCGAGGATATCATGTTCTTCTGGAAAGACCGGCAGCGCCGGTTCCTGGGCGCCAGCAGGGCTTTCCTTGACTGCTACGGGATTTCCGATGAAAAGGATCTGATTGGAAAAACCGATGAAGACATGGGATGGCATGTGGATAACCGGAATTTCAAAGACATAGAGACAAAGGTATTGGAAGAAGGATTCATTTCCCGAAGAGCCCGGGGCGAATGCATTATCCGGGGAAAAATCCACCACATCGAATCCACCAGATTCCCTGTGTATCAGGGAAATGAAATCGTAGGCCTTCTGGGCTATTTCCGGGATTTGGACCATGTGGAGCGACGAGAGGAAACCGATAAAAAACTGGGCTTTGTAGATCAGGAAACAGGACTTCTGAGCTTCCGCGGCATGATTATGACCGGCATGGCCTATACGGAAAATTACGAAAAGCAGGGTGAAGATTTTCTGGGCCTTCTGATTCATATTCCCGAGCTCCATGAAATCCTTAAAATGCAGGCCGACACGTTCCGGAAAGACCTTCTGCACCAGGTGGTATCCGGGATTCTTTCCTTCTTCCCCCTGAAGGAAACCCTGTCTTATCTGGGTGAAGGCAGATTCCTTATTTTTGTAAAAGTCAGGCAGGCAGACTATTACCAGATCCGCACCCGTCTTCTGGATATGGCCAATCACATCCACCATATCCATGAAGTGGACGGACAGCCGGTGACCCTTTACCTTCACTATGCCATGGCTCACGGCAGCGAAGCCGAAGGCCTGGATGAATTCCTCCGCATCCTTTTCCAGCGTCTCCATGTGGCGGAAAAAGAACGATGGAGCCAGTCCATGTATACCGGCGACCGGGTCAACTTTGACCGAGAAGCCTTTGACCATGCTGATGAAGCGGTAGCCATCAGCGATTTCGACAACTACGATCTTCTGTATCTGAACCGGGAATCGCTGAAAAATCTGGGCCTTCCGGCATCCTATCCCTACAGAGGACAGAAATGCTATGCCCTCCTCCACGGCAATGACAAACCCTGCGACGATTGTCCGAAAGATCTGCTCCGGCGGGGCCGTTTCTTCAGCAGCTTCATACATAACCGGAAAATAGGGAAGGAGTACCTGGCCCGGCACATCCTGGTGCCCTTTGAAGGACGAAAATGCCAGTTTATCACTGCCCTGGACCTGGGGAAATATGTGGAAAAGGAAAACAGGAAAAATGACTTCCTCTATAAAGAAGCAGCTGTGAATGACGCCATCGAAGCAGGCATGAAAGAAGGGGATCCCTCGAAGGGCATCATGCAGATGCTTTCCTGTGTAGGGAAAATCCTGGAAGCTGAAAAAGCCTGCATCTTTGAAGAAATGCCCGACGGCACCGTCAGAAATACCTATGAATGGTGCAGGGACGGGATCCCTTCCATCAAAGCCATGCTGCAGCACGTGCCGAAAGAAGATGTACGATACATTTATGATTCCTTCGGCCCCGAACAGGTAGCCATCGTGGAAGACGTACCGGCGGTACTGAAAAAATACGGGAGGAGAGCTGCTCATATGCCGGGGCTGGAAAGTCTGATTTCCGGTCATCTCATCATGGCTGGCCAGTCCCTGGGATACACGGAAATTGTGAATCCCTCTGCCAGCATTCTGGAAGAAGCCAGCCCTCTTCTGGCCACCCTCACCCGATTCTTTTCCATTATGATGAGAAATCGCAATACCATGCAGCAGCTGAAGGACTGGAGCTATGAAGACCAGCTCACCGGTGTGAAGAACCGGCGGGCCTTCCTGAAATTCATCCGCTCCCTCAGGAAAGGCAGCAGCTGGACCTTCTTCTTCGGTGACCTGAACGGTCTGAAAACCATGAATGACGAAAAAGGCCACGAAAAAGGAGACGAAGCCCTCCGCCAGGTTGCCCGGGTACTGTCGGAACCTGCCGGCCCGAGCTGCGTCTTCCGCATGGGCGGCGACGAATTCATTCTGGCCCTGGAAAACGGCTCTCCCGAAAAGGCAGAGGCCCTGAAAAAAGAACTGAAACAGAACTTTGCCCGCCATGGAATCAGCATGGCCCTGGGATGGGCCATCCGCCAGGCGCCGGTGAAGGACATAGACGCCCTCATTACCGAAGCGGACCGGAATATGTATAAAGACAAAAAGAATCCAAGAAAATAAAAGAAATCATCAACGCCCCGTCCGGCCCAGTGCCCTGGAGCGCAGCGAGCCGGAAAGGGTCGGCTGCCGCTGGATTTCTTAGTGAACTAGGGAAGCACTGATTAATTCATAGAGTTTGCTTTTATAAGAATTTTCATGCACTGCTTCGTCATGAGGCTCCTTAAATAGCTCGCTATTCGCGTCGCCTCATTCCTTGCATTGCATAAAAATTCAAGAATAAAAGCAAACAACGATTTAATCAGCGCTTCCCTAATGAGCTGGTGGACTAGTGGGCTGGTCGGAGTTAATGTCAGGGTGTACCAAGATTCTTCGCCTGGGGTTAGAATGGTCGGTCGGCCAAATAAAAGGAAGGCCCTTTAATGTACAGGCTAAGGGAGGGCTTTGGCCGACTCGCGCATTCTATGCAGAATGCGCGCAAGTGGGGGCAGGAAGAAAAGTACGTAACGCTGACTTCATACTCATCGCCGCAAAACGGCGATACCTTACCCTGAGCGTCAGCGAACACAACCCTTCTACACAACCCGCCGCCGTCAGGCGCGCCCCTTTTTATTTTGCCGCGAAGCGGCCACCACAACCCTCAGCCCGAAGGGCTGTCAAACCTAAGAACCCTTGGGCCCGAAGGGCCCATCAATCTTAAGAACCTTTTGCGTCCAAAGGGCGCTGCCGGAAATTTCTATTTCCATAAAAAATAAATTGACAGATAGGCCGTTGTAATTTATAATTTATAAGTGTGCAATAGCACCCCATCAGTCTTATTGGGAGGGAGGGATATAGATGTCTGAGATCAAAGTTCAAAAGGGCGAATCTCTTGATAGTGCTCTTCGCAGATTTAAACGTTCCTGCCAAAAAGCCGGGGTTCTTTCTGAAGTAAGAAAACGTGAACATTATGAAAAGCCCAGCGTTAGACGTAAACTGAAATCTGAAGCCGCAAGAAAACGCAAGTATAAGTAATAACAGGTTGTAAGGTGATTAGTTTTGTCAATTAAAGAACAGCTTATGGCTGACATGAAGACAGCCATGAAAGCGAGAGAAGAAGGTAAGCTTGCGCTGAACACGATCCGTATGGCCCGTGCTCACATCAGGCAGGCTGAAATCGACGACGGACACGCGGACTTCAATGATGATCAGGTTCTTGCCGTTCTCCGGAAAGAAGTGAAGCAGAGGAAAGAAACCCTTGCTGAAATCGCTGGTTCCGGAAGAGAAGACCTGGTTAAACAGACCAAAGCGGAAATCGAAGTACTGGAAAAGTACCTGCCGGCAGAAATGTCTGCAGAAGAAGTAGAGAAGATTGTGAAAGAAACAATCGACGCCTTGGATCCTGGGCAGAGAAATATGGGTTCTGTGATGAAAGCTGTCATGGCAAAGCTCAAAGGCAAGGCAGACGGCAAACTGATTAACGGGATTGTTCGTAAACTGCTGGCCTGAGCTCAAAGGCTTGACAAAAGTAAGACACGTGGTGTATCCTTATTACATAAGTTCATATGCTACGTCAAAGATGACTCATTCCTATCGGGATGGGTCATTTTATTTTGTAACACATAGGACTTTATAGATATAAAAAAGTGGAACAATTTAAGTCTATAGGAGGGCTCAAATGAACAAAGAATTATTGTACTGCATTCCGGCCGGCCAATATGGTAAAGAAGGGGTTCTTTCCCTGCTGGCGCAGCACCCGGAAATCCGGTTCGTGTCTCTCGTAGGCATTGACCTGGCAGGCAATGATACCGATGAAAAGATCCCCATCGAGATTTTCATGAAAGACTACGAAGACTTCTTCGCCGGCAAAGCTGTGCAGACCGATGGTTCTTCCGTAGTATTCATGAATATCGCTACCCTGAACGATGCACGGGTAGACATGGTGGCCGACAGCACGGTCAACTGGTATGTGGACTATAATGATGATAATGTGATGGAAGAAAACGGACGTCCCGTAGGCACCCTGCGGATTCCCTGCTTCCTCATTCATAACGGAAAATTTATTGACTCCCGCTCCATCCTGAAAAACTCCTGCGAATATGTGGCCAGAGAACTGAAGAAAATGCTTCTCGGCGCTACTGTGAAGGGCATGGAAAACTTCCCCTTCTCTGAAATCCAGGATATCGTATTTACCACCGGCACGGAACTTGAATTCTGGGTGAAAACCCCCAGCGAAAAGGAAACGGTACAGCACCTGTCCATTTCCCAGCGCCTCCAGGAACAGTACTGGCAGCGCATGCGCGGCAATGTCCGTACCGCCATGGAACAGACCATCGAAGAACTGGATGCCCGGGGCCTTCATGTAGAAATGGGCCACAAAGAAGTAGGCGGCATCAAATCCAAAATCGATGACGACGGCCATATCTTTGATGTATGCGAGCAGCTGGAACTGGACTGGCTCTTCTCCACCAATCCCCTGCAGGCAGCAGACAATGAACTGGAAGCCCGCATCGTGGTACGTGAAGTCTTCCGCCGGAACGGCCTGGACGTATCCTTCAAGGCAAAGCCCATTATCGGCGTAGCCGGCAGCGGCGAACATACCCATGTAGGCATTGCAGCCCTCCTGAAAAACGGCAAAACCATCAACCTGTTGGCACCGGAAGACATGTCTTCCGATTTCCTCTCCACCATTGGCTACGGCTTCATCATGGGCATTCTCCACAACTATGAAGCCACCAATCCCTTCGTTTCTTCCACCACCGACGCCTTCAACCGCCTGAAACCGGGCTTTGAAGCACCGGTATGCATCGTTACCTCCCTGGGCCATACGCCGGAAGTACCGTCCCGCAACCGTTCCATCCTCATGGGACTGATCCGGGATATCGGAAATCCGAAAGCCACCCGCTTTGAACTCCGTGCGCCGAACCCCTTTACCAATACCTACCTCTGCGTTTCCTGCCTCTACCTCACCGCCTTAGACGGCATCGAATATGCCTTGAAATCCGGCAAATCGGCAGCAGACCTTCTGGCTGAACTTTCCAAGAAGCCTGGCGAAGACGCAGACTACCTGGAAAAAGACAGAGCCTATCGCTGCGAAGAAAACGTATTCGAAGACTTCACCGATGAAGAAAGAGATGCAGCCTTCGGCAAACCGCCTGCCACGGTTTGGGAAAACGTGAAAATCATGAAAGCCAACCCGGACAAGGTGGCAGTCCTCACCAGAGGCGGCACCCTTTCCGAAAAGATTGTAGACTCCTTCCTCGCTTCCATCGTATACCGCTGGAAGAACGAACTCATCGACCGGATTATTCCCGGCGTGGAAGCTGCCGTGAGAGGCTATAAAAAACTGGATAATGATGACAAGATTGATGAAAGACGCTGGAAATCCATCAAGGCCAAACGGGTGGAACTGGCAAAAGATCTGGACGACGAAAAATGCATCTGCACCAGGCTGAAAGAAGCCCTGGAAAAAGATGACTACGACACCGCTTCAGACCTCCAGCTGGAAATGATGAAAAAAGCCCAGGCCCTGGAAAAGGAATACCGCGTGTATGCCCTGAACATTCTCGACTGATTCAATCTGCCAAAGCTGAACATCAGGCCAATGATGACCCATTCTTACAAGAAGGATGGGTCATTTTATATTTCATGACATAGATGAAAATGTATATACAGGAGGCATGGATGATGAGGAACTGGAAAAAGAAATACCGCTTTTCCATTCTGGGTTTCCCGTTAGTTATCTGATGGGGGACTCATCTGGAAAATATTTCACATAGAAAAAATGATTATAACAGGAGGAATTCAACATGAACAAGGACTTACTTTACTACATCCCCACCGGTGAATTTGGCAAGGAAGGCGTACTTTCCCTTCTGAAAACCCATCCGGAAATCCGCTTCGTATCCCTGGTAGGCATTGACCTGGCAGGCAACGATACCGACGAAAAGGTACCGATTGAACTGTTCCTCAAGAACTACGACGACTTCTTCGCCGGCACCGCCGTACAGACCGACGGCTCCTCCGTAGTACTTATGAACATCGCCACCCTGAACGATGCTCGGGTCGACATGGTAGCAGATCCCTCTGTCAACTGGTATATCGACTACAATGAAGACAACATCTATGAAAACGGCCGCCCTGTAGGCACTCTCCGCATTCCCTGCTTCCTCCTGCACAACGGTAAATTCATCGACTCCCGCTCCATTCTGAAAGACTCCTGTGCCTTTGTGGCAGATAAACTGAAAGCACTTCTGGCCGGCGGCAAAAAAGTGAAAGGCATGGAAGACGTTCCCTTCGAAGACATTGAAGACATCGAATTCACCATCGGTACGGAACTGGAATTCTGGGTGAAGACCCCCAGCGAAAAAGAAACCATTCAGCATCTCTCCATTTCCCAGAGACTGCAGGAACAGTACTGGCAGAGAATGCGCGGCAACGTCCGTACCGCCATGGAAGAAGCCATTGAAGAACTGGATGCCCGCGGCATGAGCGTGGAAATGGGCCACAAAGAAGTGGGCGGTATCAAACCGAAAGTGGACGACGCCGGCCACACCGTGGACGTCTGCGAACAGCTGGAACTGGACTGGAGATTCTCCATGAACCCCCTGCAGGCAGCAGACAATGAACTGGAAGCCCGCAACATTATCCGTGAAGTATTCCGCAAATACGGTCTCGACGTTTCCTTCAAGGCAAAGCCCATTATCGGCGTAGCCGGCAGCGGCGAACACACCCATGTAGGCATCTGCGCCACCTTGAAAAACGGCAAAACCATCAACCTCCTGGCACCTACAGAAATGAAAGCCGACTTCCTTTCCACCATCGGCTACGGCTTCATCATGGGCATCCTGAAGAACTACGAAGCCACCAACCCCTTCGTATCCTCCACCACCGACGCCTTCAACCGTCTGAAACCGGGCTTCGAAGCACCGGTCTGCATCGTCACCTCCCTGGGCCACAAACCGGAAGTTCCGTCCCGTAACAGAACCATCCTCATCGGCCTGGTAAGAGACATTGACAATCCGAAAGCCACCAGATTCGAACTCCGCGCTCCAAACCCCTTCACCAACACCTACCTGGCAGCCTCCTGCCTCTTCCTCTCTGCCCTTGATGGCATTACCTACGCTGTCACCTCCGGCAAGACACCGGCAGACCTTCTGGCTGAACTCTCCAAGAAACCGGGAGAAAAAGCAGACTACCTGGAAGAAGGAAGAGCCTATCGCTGCGAAGACAACGTATTCGAAGACTTCACCCAGGAAGAAAGAGATGCAGCCTTCGGTAAACCGCCGGCTACTGTCTGGGAAAACGTGAAGACCATGAAAGCCAACCCCGACAAAGTGGCAGTCATTGAAGCAGGCGGCACACTCAATGCCACCATCGTAGACTCCTTCGTAGCCTCCATCGTATACCGCTGGAAGAACGAACTTATCGACCGCATCATCCCGGCCACTGAAGCCCTGGTCAAAGGCTTCAAAAAACTCCCCAGTGAAGACGACCTGGACGAAGAACGGTGGGCCGCTATCCTTGATAAGAAATACGAACTCATCAAAGATACCAAAGCCGGCAAATCCCTCTGCACCAAGCTGAAAGACGCTCTCGAAGCCGATGACTACGACACCGCCTCCGACCTGCAGATCGAAATCAATAAGAAAGCAGAAGCCCTCGAAAAAGAATATGGCGAATACGCCCTGAACATCGTAGGCTGATACAGGAAATCAAAAAAGACTGTGAAGAAAGGTCAATCATTTCTTCGCAGTCTTTTTTATTGTCATATGATGATATGCAGCCCGCCGCCATGGTCATCTCGAGCGGGGGAACTGGCCGGTATGGGACATAAAGCCCCTGGGGCTATGGAAACGCAGAGCCGAGAGATCTCCTGCCACTATGCTGCATCCCATTGGAGAGTGAGATTTCTCCACTCTGTGGAGACTCTGCATAGAGTTTCCAAGTCAGACGAAGTTGGCCTCTAGCCTGCACAATAAGAGGCTTTCCTATTGGCGGCTGACCGGCTTTGGTCGAAATGACGGGGTCGGGCGGCGTTTTGTCATCAGTTCCTTGAAAGGACTGTATGCAGCCCGCCGCTATCGTCATCTCGAGCGGAGCAGCATGCCGGTATGGATGGCAAAGCCTTTAAGGGCTATTGAAACTCAGAGCCCCGAGATCTCCAGCCACTATGCTGCATACCGTTGGGGAGTGAGATTTCTCCACTCCGCTGCGCTGCGGTCGAAATGACGGGATCGGGCGGCATTTTGTCATCAGTTCCTTGGAAGGACTGTATGCGGCCCGTGCTATCGTCATCTCGAGCGGAGCTGCATGCCGGTATGGATGGCAAAGCCTTTAGGGGCTATTGATACTCAGAGCCCCGAGATCTCCTGCCCTAATGTTCTTTGTACCAGCAGGGCGTGAGATTTCTCCAATCCCCTCTTTCCTTGTAAGAAGCGGGAATAGGGGCAGGGACCGCCAGCTATTATCTCCATAAAAGTAAATTTTATGAATGAGTAATTGCTTTTTGAGCATAAAGACATAAATTGTTACGTTACACCTACAGGCGACCCCTTTGCAGTTCCCTCCCATTTGGTATATGATGGATGCAAATCAAAAATAAGAGGTGGTACCTTTGGATTTAGATACAGAAAAGATTTTGAAACGGTTTGAAGATTATATTTCCTATAACACCCAGTCCGATGAGGAGAATGACCAGGTCTATCCCAGTACGCCGGGGCAGATGGTGCTGGCCCGCCATTTGAAGGAGGAACTGGAGCAGCTGGGGCTTCAAGAGGTGAGCCTGGATGAAAACGGCTATGTCATGGCCACCCTTCCGGCTAACGGCGCAGAGGGCAGTGTGGTAGGTTTCATTTCCCACATGGATACCAGCCCCGATGCCCCCGGCGGTCCCATTCGAAGCCGGGTGGTTCATGACTATGATGGGAAGGATATCTGCCTGAATAAAGAAAAGAATATTTTCCTTTCTACGAAGGATTTCCCGGAAATTTTGAAATACAAGGGGCAGGACATCATCGTCACTGACGGTACCACTCTTCTTGGCGCCGATGACAAGGCGGGAGTGACGGCCATTGTAAGTGCCATGGAGTACCTGCTCCATCATCTGGAATTAAAGCATGGAAAAATCCGCATTGCCTTCACACCGGATGAAGAAACGGGACGGAGTCCTCTCCGTTTTGATGTGAAGAAATTTCATGCGGACTTTGCCTATACCATTGACGGCGGCGAGCTGGGTGGCCTGGAATATGAAAATTTTAACGCCGCCAATCCGGAAATCATCATTCATGGAAGAAGTGTGCACACCGGGGACGCCAAGGGGAAAATGGTGAATGCCATTTCCATTGCTTCCCAGTGGCAGTCCCTGCTGCCGGAAGGGGAGAAACCGGAATGCACAGAAGGCAGGGAAGGATTTTTCCATGTGTATAAAATCAGCGGCTCCGTGGAAGAATGTACTCTGTCCATGCTGGTGAGGGACCATGACCGGGCGAAATTTGAAAAGAAGAAACAGTACCTCCAGCACATGGCAGATTTCCTGAATGAGAAGTATGGGGAAGGCACGGTGGAAGTGAAGCCTCATGATGTGTACTTTAACATGCTGGACATTATCCGGGACGGCCATATGGATATCGTGGAGCTGGCGCGGAGAGCTATGAAAAAAGTGGGGGTCACGCCGGTGGAACTTCCTATCCGCGGCGGTACTGATGGCGCCCAGCTTTCCTTCAAAGGACTGCCCTGCCCCAATATTTTCACCGGCGGCGCCAATTTCCACAGCCGTTTCGAATACCTGCCCATACCTTCGCTGGTAAAAGCCTGTGAAACGGTCATAGAAATCGCCTGTCACGGGTGGGAAATCAGGTAAATCAGTGAACTGGTGGGCTGGTGGCTTCTCAACTGATCGTGCCGCCCTTTAAGTGACACTCTCTTACTGGGGAAGGATAATATAGCACTCCGTCATGCAGAACTGGTAACACAAACGCAAATCCCGTAACGTCTTGCGTCCCCTTTAGGGTGGCAAGGGAACTGGATTCGTAGGGGAGTGAAGCAACCTGAGAATCCAGTGACATGCTTTTCCATGAAGAAGAGGACCGTGGAGCGGCGCAGGGGCGTAGGAGGCTGTAAGTCGGATTGACACTCTATGCTGGCGTGACCGCCAAACGGCTCCTTCCTGCCGACTGGTATTTAAGGAAGCACTGATTAATTCATAGAGTCTGCTTTTATAAGAATTTTTATGCACTGCTTCGTCATGGGACTCCTTAAATAGCTCGCTATTCGCGTCGTCCCATTCCTTGCATTGCATAAAAATCCAAGAATAAAAGCAGACAGTGATTTAATCAGCGCTTCCTTAACGGCATTTGTCTCATATGCTTCAACTACCGAGATCCTTCGCTGGCGCTCAGGATGACAAGTGGGAGGCAGGAAGGATAGCACGTAACGCTGATTATGAAACTCATCGCCCCCTAAAGGGGAAACGACTCACTACATTTTGCGCGTCGCTAGCGCTCCTTCATCCACTGCTGTCACTGACTCACTGGATTTTCAGGTCGCTGATGCTCCCTTACAAATCCAGTTCGCATAGTGCAAAATGTGTTCGCTGTGCACCGTAAGGGCGATACCACAACCCTATGAACCTAATCCTATGAACCATCTGAACCCGGGCTACAAAGCGGCCCAAAGGAGGAATATGATGAAAGATATTTCAGATACCCTGCTTCAGACATTTCGTAAAGCCTATGAAGCAGATAAAAATGCCCAGGTGCTTCATGGCGCTCTGGCGAAGACAGATATGATGAATCTGGCTTATCATCCTGGGAAGGGAGCGGCCCTGAAAGGGGCCTTCACAGTGGAAGTGAAGACCCGGGGGATTACGGCCCAGGAACAGTCGGGGCGCTGCTGGCTCTTTGCCGCGCTGAACATTCTCAGGGAAAAGGTGGCAGAAAAGTGCCATCTGGAGCAGTTTGAGCTGTCCCAGAATTACCTTTCCTTCTATGACAAGCTGGAGAAAGCGAACAATTTCCTTGAAATGGTGATTGAAAATGCAGATGCGCCGGTGAAGGGACAGCTTATGCAGTATGTGCTCCGCGGCATGAGCGACGGGGGATACTGGACCGAGGCGGCGGACCTGGTGGAGAAGTACGGCGTGGTGCCGAAACAGGTGCAGCCGGAAACATACCAGTCCGGCCATACGGACCGCTTCGTCTCTGCCATGAACCGTCTCCTCCGGAAGGATGCCATGGAGCTTCGGGAGCTGGTGAAGGCTGGAAAGGATCCCTACGCCAGAAAAGCGGAAATGATGGAAGAGGTGTACAAGGCAGAATGCATTGCCTTCGGCGAGCCGGTGCAGACTTTCGATTTCTCCTATCGCGATAAGGATAACCATTTCCATGAGGACCGGGGACTTTCGCCCCTCGATTTCTATCACAAGTACGTAGGGATTTCTCTCTATGACTACATGGCTGTCATCAATGAACCTACCTTTGATAAACCTCTGGGCCGCCTCATCGCATTCCACGGGGTGGAAAACATGGCAGGCCGGGATATGAAGGGGCTGAATCTCACCGGGAAGGATATGGAAGATCTCTGCGTGAAGCAGCTGAAAGCCGGCGAGCCCGTGTGGTTTGCCTGCGATGCCGGTGCGGCAGGCGCCAGAAAAGAAGGGGTGTGGGACCCGGTGAGCGTGCGGTATGAAGACCTTCTGGGCGGGTTCTCCATGGACATGGATAAGGGAAAACAGCTGGAATACAGCGCCAGCTCCGCCACCCATGCCATGCTTCTCACCGGCGTCCATCTGGATGAAAAAGGAAATCCGGACCGCTGGAAAATCGAGAATTCCTGGGGCAAGGATGTAGGGGACAATGGGTACTTTGTGTGCTCAGAAGCCTATTTCCAGAAATTTGTATATGAAGCAGTGATTCTGAAAAAGCACTTCACCGAAGACCAGAAGAAAATGATGGAACTGGAACCGGTATATATCAACGCCTGGGACGAAGATTATTGAAAAATAAAAAGAGCAGTGAAGACATGTATCAATGACACAGATACCGCCCCTTCCACCGTCATTTCCACGGTGGAAGGAAAGTGAAAATCACACTTTTCCCTGGTACCAAGAGCAGCAGGGAATCTCTTGGCTCAGAGTTTCCCTGGTGCATTGAACCCTTTGCCCTGCGAACGACAGGGGGCTCCGCTTGAGATGATAATGAGGTCAGGCGGCTTACTGTCATTGACACCAAATAAAGACGACAAAAAGGGGCTGTGAAGAAAGAGTTCCCATTTTTTCACAGCCCCTTTTGACGGCTTTCTTCAAATACTGGGCCTGCTGAGAGGGAGCCCTTTCCACCGATTATATAAACGGCTGGTTCCCTGCTGTTTTGTGCCAAAGGGAAAAAGGAAAGCATTAAGATATTTTTTTTCCAAAAAATCCATTGACAGATTGCAGGTCTGCTGGTATAATCAATTACGTTGTCGGGGCATAGCGCAGTTTGGTAGCGCACTTGGTTCGGGACCAAGGGGTCGCAGGTTCAAATCCTGCTGCTCCGACCATTTATGCGGGTGTAGCTCAATGGTAGAGCGCCAGCCTTCCAAGCTGGTTACGAGGGTTCGATTCCCTTCACCCGCTCCATTTTTTTATCCGCTTTTGGCGGATTTTTTATTTGCCCTCCATAGAGGAGGGTGAAAATAGAGTTTGACAAATACAGGGGCGTCCTGTAATATATATATGTTCATGCCGGTATAGCTCAGCTGGTAGAGCGGCGCATTCGTAATGCGTAGGTCGCAGGTTCAAATCCTGTTGCCGGCTCCAAGAATTTAAGGTCTGGAATTCATCGATAAATACGATTCATTCCAGACCTTTTTTTCTATTGTTTTGGAGTGCTGAAATACTCTTAAAAAATAGCCATAATCGGGTTACTAACCAGATTTTTTGTGATGAGTGGTTTATCTCGGATCATTCTGCAGCTCCGATGGCATATTAGGTCATCAATCGGCCGCCGGGGATTTAGAGACAAAAATGGTAAAAGTCACAGCAGACGACGGAGGGTCTTAGATTTTCAGCGAAAATCCTGCTATCCTCCGTCGCCTGCGGTGCCACTGTCGGGCATTAAGGTGCTCGCTTACTGTGCAGGCTATATATTACGGCGAAGCCGCCACCACCCTCTGAATCTTTTGAAACCTATGAACCCTATGAACCTTCACACCGAAGGCGTGTCCAAGGGCCCAGTCCCGTCAACGTACACCCTTTTCCACTGCACGAAAATTTTCCCCAAGGGGAAACAGGAAGTAAAGAGGCCAGGGCACTCCGCCTGAGAGGCTGTGAAAAGAATTTTCCGGCCCCACAGTATGATATAATACAGAAAACAGGATTGCCATGATTTCAATGAAAGAGGTTGATTCCTATGAAACTGGTTGTGATTAACAAGTTATCCGATGAAAAAATCGATGCATTGAAAAAGGCGGTGCCCGGCTCCGTGGTGGAAGCCTACAAATCACCGAAGGAAGCCCTGCCCCATGTGGCAGACGCCGATGCCATTGCTCTCTGGGGATTCCAGGATGTGGAGCCCCTCCTTCAGGCAGCGCCCCATGTGCGCTGGGTTCATTCCCTGTCTGACGGGGTGGAAAAACTCCTTACTCCCAGTATGATGGAAAGGCCCATTATCCTCACCAATTCCCACGGTGTCCATGACCGGGCGGTATCGGAGCACACCATGGCCCTTCTTCTTTCCTGGTTTCGCCGCATCCCTGACGCCGTCCGCAGTCAGAGCGCTCATAAGTGGTCCAGGCCCCACGGGGAATCCCTTTTCGGCAAGACCATCCTTATTGTAGGTTTCGGCAGCATTGGCAGGGCCATTGCCCAGCGGGCCAAGGTTTTTGAAACCCATATTCTGGCAGTGAAGAAACATCTGTCCCATGAAATGTTCGCAGACCATGTATACACCCAGGAAGAAATCATGGATGTCCTGCCCAAGGCGGACATCATCATCGCTGCTCTTCCTGCCACACCGGAAACGGATAAGTTCTTCGATGAGGAAAAATTCAAAGCCATGAAGAAATCGGCCCTTTTCATCAACATTGCCCGGGCTTCTGTGGTGGATGAACCGGCCCTGGTAAAGGCTCTTGAGGAAGGGGACATTGCTGGCGCCTGCATGGACGTTTTCTCCAAGGAACCGCTTCCTGAAGATCATCCCTTCTGGGACATGAAAAATGTGATCATGACCCCTCACATTGCCTCCATGGTACCGGATTTCTGGAATAAGCTCACCTTCCTTTTGGAAACCAATTTCATCGCCTTCAGCCGAGGCGAGAAGCTGCTGAATGAAGTGGATAAGAAAAAGGGTTACTGATGGCTATGTAAAAAGAGGACTGCCCGGGCAGTCCTTTTTTTATGGCTGTTCTTGGTCGGTATTTTTTACGTTTCAAAGCCCTTCCGCATAACCTGCCTGCTGCAGCAGGCCATAACCCAGGGCGAAGCGGTGAATCCTTTGAGGCTCTGAACCTTTTTCTCCCGTATGCTATAATATAGAAAATAAATTCGATGATTACTATTTCATACATGAGGAGAAAACCATGGCAGGGAAAAAGCGGGTGCGGAGAACGAGAGCGGCAAAGAAGGGGGGACATCCTTTTCTGGTGCTGCTCTTCTTCATAGCCCTTATTATGGGATCGGCCTATATGACGGACCGCATGACCAATGCCCCCGATTCGGAGGTGGCCCAGAACGTTACCACCATTGGCCACCTGTTTAACGATAAGGAAATGCAGGGACTGGTGCCGAAGGAAGACCAGGGTACGCCGGAAAGCGTGAAAGAAAAAATCAAAGCCGCCATGGATAAGGTGGTGACGGTGCAGGTAAAGGCCGATGATGAAGAACCGGCGGGAAGCAGCGTTTCCTCCAATGAAAAAAAGGATGGCAGCCAGACAATGGAAAAGGGGAAAAAGGCTTCCTTCAGTCTGCCTTCTATTGTGTCTAAAATTACAGGAAAAGAGGAAAGCCATGAAAACACAGCGGTCCCTTCTTCTCTGCAGGGAAAGCCAACGGAAGCGGCTTCCTCCGCTGCTTCATCTACCCCTTCGTCCACTGTTTCTGCTTCCTCCTCTGCTTCTGCGGCCCCGGCAGAAGCTGCTCCTTCTGTGAAGAAGGCTGCAGGACAACCAAAGGCTCCTGCCAAACAGAATGCAGCTCCCCTGAAAGCTGCGCCAGCCTCTGCGCCAAAGCCCAATACACCTTCAGCAGTAAAGGGAAAGCTGGCCGTCGTCATCGATGATGCAGGACGGGACCTGGCATCCCAGCATGTCTATGAATCCCTGGGCATCCCCCTGACACTGGCTGTCATGCCGAATCAGGTGCACACCAGGGACGCCGCCCTTTCCTGGCATGCCCATGGCCTTCCTGTGATTCTTCACCAGCCTATGGAATCGGTTTCCGGTATCGGTATGGAATCCAAGGTCATCCTGACTTCCATGAGCGATGAGGAAATCAGGAGCCTTCTGAAGAGCTCTCTTTCCCAGGTGCCGGAAGCGGTGGGCATCAATAACCATCAGGGTTCCAAGGCCACCACGGACCGCCACACCATGGAGGTGGTAATGAATGAGCTCCACCACCGCCATCTCTTCTTCTTCGACAGCCGCACCAATTCCACCACTGCTGCCGATGGGGCAGCGGCCTCCTACGGCGTGCCCTATGTAAGAAATGATCTTTTCGTAGATAATGAAGCCGACGTGGCAGCCATTTCCGCCATGATCCGGGAAGCGGCCAAACGGGCGCAGAAATACGGCACCTACGTGATTATCGGACACTGCCGCCCCAAGACGGCAGAAGCCTTCCGCCAGATGGTTCCCCAGCTGGAAAAAGAGGGCATCCAGTTCGTTTACGTTTCTTCTCTTGCCAAATAAGGAGAATTCCATGGTACAGACAGTTCTTATTTCCGGCGGCACTTCCGGCATCGGTCTTGCCACTGCCAAAATTCTGGCAGGTGAAGGCCTTCAGCCTGTTCTTCTGGGAAGAAATGAAGAGCGGGGACGGAAGGCCCAGGAGCAGGTCAGGGGAAGCCTTTACGTTCCCTGCGACGTGACAGTCACAAAAGAGTGCCAAAAGGCGGTGAAAGCGGCATCGGCCATTGGAAAAATCACGGGCCTTGTCCTTTCCGCCGGCATCTATGAAGAAAAACTGCTGGAAAATACGACTGATGAGGAAATGGAGCACTTCTTTGCAGTCAATGTTTTCGGCGCCATGAAACTGACTCGGGAGGCCATCCCTGCCATGAGAGGGGCGGCAGGCAGCATTGTGGCAGTGGCTTCTGACGCTGCTCTCCAGGGCAATGTGCAGTGCAGCCTTTACGGCGCCACCAAGGGCGCCCTGGTTTCCTTCATCCGCTCCCTGGCCCTGGAAATGGCAGTGGAAAACATCCGGGCCAACGTGGTGTGCCCCGGAGATGTGGATACCCCCCTTCTGGACAGGCAGCTTCGCGACTATGGCGGCAGCCGTAAAGAAATGGGGGACTGGTATCCCCTGATGCGCATCGGCCGTCCGGAAGAAGTGGGGGAACTCATCGCCTTCCTTCTCTCACCGAAAGCTTCCTTCATCACCGGCGCCGCCATTCCGGTGGACGGAGGCCTTACAGACTGGTAAAAAGAAGGTCTTTCCTCACCGGGAAAGACCTTCTTTTTTTCTTGCTTTTATCTCCGAGACGCCATCTATTTACCTCATGCCAAAAAGGCCTCACCGGAGAGGTGAAGCCTTTTTTGAAAAGGCACTTCTCATGAATGAAATGAAGAGGCTTCCTGCATCAGAGCGTTCATTTCGGGGGCCGAAGGGACTTTTCTATTTTCAGTGCACTGAAGGGAAGCAGCCGGGCTCTTTACACCTCCTCCCTCCTGCTCCATGGATGGGCGCCTGCAGGATTTACAAGAAGGCTTTCAGCATTGGCTGTTTCTATATGCATAGTCATGGGGAAGGGGAAAGGGTATCAGGGAGAGAAATAGAAAGAGGAGTATAGCCGGTCAGAGAATATTTCATTTCAAAGGGCAGGGACTGCCTGGCAGGTGCCTGTGAAATCAGAATTTCTATTGGTGCTTTTTATGTTTTTAGGTATAATAGAGATAAGTAATGGTTTGAAATCACCATACATCAGCCATTCTTTACACTGGCAGATTCATGGTTTACGGCCCGGATGTCCGGGCAGGGAGGTTTCTATGAGCGAAGAAAGAGATATGGAAAAGACACCGGTTGTTCGTCCTGAAGCAGCTCCTGAGGTGAAGGAAGCGGCTAAGCCGCCCATGGAAAAGGAGGAGACCAGCCTTCCGGCAGAAAAAGCGGAAGCCGGACTTCCTGCTGAGAAGGAACCGGCAGGCCTGCCGGCGGAGAAGGAAAAAGCGCAGGTACCGGCAGCTGCTGGGGAGGAGACGGAAGAAGTCCATGTGGATTCTCCGGAGCCTGATATGGAAATCAATATCATTGATGACCGGGATAAGGAAGCGGAAGGTCTCATCCGCTGGGCTGCCGGCCGGGCCGGAGTCATTGTGGCGGCTCCCCTTCTGGGCACCGCTGCCCTGGTGGCCAATGAGGTGTACATGATTTCTAAAATTGGGACGGTTTATGGCGTGGAGTTGAACCAGAAGGCGGTATTGTCCTTTATCGGCTCCCTGGGGGCTACGGTGGTGGGATCCACGCTGGCCACGCTGATTCCTATTTCCTTCATGCAGATTCCCATCGGTGTTTCTGTGACCTACGGCATCGGCAAGGCAGCCCAGCGCTGGATCAAGGACGGCATGCCCGATGATACGAAACCCTATCGTGCTGTTTTTGAGGAAGAAAAGGCGGAAGGGGAAAAGGATGTAAAGGAACTGGAGGAGAATCCAAAGAAGGATGAACCCCTGGGCGATGAAAAGAAGGATTTCACAGCGGAGCTGAAGAAGAACTGGAATGACGTATATCCGGAAAAGGCTCATGAAGCAGTAGACAAGCTGGCCCGCCAGCTCACCGAGTCTGCCGGCATGCTGGGAAATAAGCTGGTGGATGCGCTGAAGAAGGCCGGCGTCACTGACGAGCAGATCGAAAAGGCCAAGTACACCGCCCTTGGTGCATCGGAGGTGGCTCAGGAAACGGCGGAAAAAACGGCGCGGGATCTGCAGGCCATTGCCCGCATCAAGTCCAGAGAGTTCAGAAAAGACGCAGCCCGCCGGGCTGATGAAATGAAGGCCCAGGCCCGGGTGCAGATGGATGAGCTCCAGAAGAAGACAGAGGAAATGAAGCGGCAGTCTGAAATCCAGTCGCAGCAGATGAAGCTGAAGTCGGACAAGCTGAAGGCCCAGGCCCGGGTACAGATGCAGGAGGCCAGAATCCAGGCAAACAAGCTGAAAATCCAGGCCCAGGAGCAGGCGGAAACGGCCCAGGCCAAAGCCCAGGAGATTTCTGACAAGGTCATGGAATCGGCAGGCCGGTATCGGGATGCTGCTGTGGAAGCGGCCACTCAGGCAAAGGCAGATATGATGAGTACCGCTGAGGAGTATCGGGCAAAGATTGAAGAAAGGGCCCGCCAGAAACAGGCTGAAGCGGCAGAAAGGGATGGAAAAAGCGTTGAAGGTGCTGGAAAAGCTGAAGAAACCGCTTCTTCCCCTGACGAAAAAACTAAAAGCGAATAACCGGGAAGTAAAAGGGGACCTGTCTGACCTTCATAAGGAAAAGGTGGGACCTGTCACGAGAAGCGTGGTATCTCCCTGGGGCAGAAGGCGGATAGGCCACCGGCGGTCCAATCACCCCTGGGTTAAAGGAAGGTAAGAGAAAGGAGCGGTGAAATCACAGGTTCAATGATTTCACCGCTCCTTTTATTTATATACCATATATGAACTTTTCGGGGTCGGAAAAGAGACCATGCAAAAAAGCCGGCTTTGGCCGGCTGAAAATGCAAAGAAATCAGATGTCTCTGTTTACTTTATGAGAACGAAGGCAACGAGTGCAGACATTCATTCTCTTGACCTGTCCGTCTACCAGTACGCGAACTCTCTGGATATTCGGTTTCCAGGTTCTCTTTGTTTTCAGATGGGAATGGGATACGTTGAATCCCGTAGCGGTTTTCTTGCCGCAAACTTCACAATAGTTAGCCATGTGCTACACCTCCTTGCACTTCCGCAATTGCAACATTCATAATATATCACAATTGCTTTTTTTAAGCAAGTCTTTTACGTAATCAATTTTCAGGAATATAATAAATAGAGATATTGCTGTTTTGTCCCGGGCACTCTTTTTCCGGGCTCTGTTTTCGGAAAGGTTTTCCTCATGCATTTATCAGATTCGGTACAATATATTAAGGGCGTAGGGCCCAGTATGAAGGAAAAGCTGGCGCGGCTGGGCATAGCCACGGTGGAGGATCTGATTTCCTTCTATCCCCGGCGCTACCAGGACTGGACCAAAATCACAAAAATGGAGGAGCTTTCGCCCGATGATGAGGCTGTCATTTACGGCAGGGTGGCGGATATCCGGATGATTACGCCAAGGCGGGGCATGAGCATACTGAATGTGCTTCTGGTAGACGGCACCGGCGCCGTGACCCTGGTGTATTTCAACCAGCCCTGGAAAGGGGAAACTTTCCGGAAGGACACGTATGTGCTGGCCTACGGCCGGATTGAGTACAACTACGGAAAGCTCCAGATTTCCAATGCAGAAATCGAAATCGTAGAGCCAAAGGAGCTTTCTTCTTTTCAGAAGCTGGTACCGGTGTATCCTTTAACCGAAGGCATACGCATCGGGAAGATGCGGGATATGATTTCCATTGCCCTGGACCAGGTGGAGGATATGGATGAAAACCTGCCGCCGGACACTTTGAAAAGGGAGCATCTCATGGGCCGGCTGGAGGCAGCCCGGGCTATGCACAATCCGAAGAACTGGGAGGAGCAGAAGGAGGCCCGGCGCCGTACGGCCTTTGAGGAGCTTTTCTTCATGCAGGCAGGCATACTGCTTCTTCGGAAGAAGCGGGAGAGCCATGTGATGAGCATCAAGTGCGCGCCGTCGGGAAAGCTGGTGCGGTCGGTGCTTGATAATTTCCCCTTCCATCTGACTGCTGGGCAGCAGCAGGCCTTTTCGGATATTGAGGACGACATGGAGGGACTCATCCCCATGCAGCGCCTCATCCAGGGGGATGTGGGAAGCGGCAAAACCGCCGTGGCGGCGCTGGCACTGGCGAAAATCGTGGAGAACGGATACCAGGGAGCGCTGATGGCGCCTACGGAAGTGCTGGCAGGACAGCATTACAGGACCTTCCAGGAGTTTTATAAGGGACTTCCCATCCATGTGGCTTATCTGTCAGGCCAGACGAAGACGAAGGAAAGAAATGAAATCCTGAAGGGGCTGAAGGATGGGTCCATTGATGTGCTCATCGGCACCCATGCCCTCATTGAGGAGGATGTGGTGTTTGCTCATCTGGGGCTGGTCATTACGGACGAACAGCACCGCTTCGGCGTGAAGCAGAGAAAGGCCCTGGAAACGAAGGGAGGCTATCCCCATATCCTGGTGATGACGGCTACGCCCATTCCTCGGACCATGGCCCTTTCCATTTACGGGGACCTGGACCTGTCCTCTATCCGGGGCATGCCGCCGGGACGGCATCCGGTGAAGACCTATGCCATCGGCAGCGCCCTGCTTCAGCGGGTATTCAATTTCATGGGAAGGGAAATGACCGCCGGCCATCAGGTGTATGTGGTGTGTCCGCTGGTAGAAAAGAGCGAGAAGCAGGATCTGGCCTCTGCGGTGGCGGTGTATGAACAGCTGAAGGAAAAGGTGTTTCCCATGTTTCAGGTGGGCCTGGTGCACGGCCGCATGAAGAATGCGGGAAAGGACCGGGTCATGACTGATTTCCATGATGGAAAAATCAATCTTCTGGTGGCCACGTCGGTCATCGAAGTGGGGGTGAATGTGCCCAATGCCACAATCATGTTCGTTTATGGAGCGGACCGTTTCGGCCTTTCCCAGCTCCATCAGCTCCGGGGCCGGGTAGGGAGGGGCAGCGCCCAGTCCTACTGCATCCTCTATTCCGACAACCAGAATGAAATCACCCGACTCCGCATGAAACTGATGTGTGAAATTCAAGACGGCTTCCTCCTTTCCGAAAAGGATCTCCTCCTTCGGGGCTCCGGCGAATTTTTCGGTTACCACCAGCATGGCATGCCGGACCTGAAGGCGGCAGATATTGTGAAGGACCTGCCTCTTCTGGAAAAGGCGAGGAAGGAGGCAAAGCGGGCGGTGGATGGCGGCGCTGATTTCAGAGATGAGCTTTCCCATCGCTTCGGCGGTGCCTTCTTCAAGAAACTGTTTGAAGAGGACGGAAAGTAAAGGGCCGCAAACCTTTCCCCTTTGCAATTCCTGTTTTCCTGTACCTTTTATTTATGTTATAATGATTAAATTAATGGATTCAAAATCATATACCTGAAGTGAAAGAGGAAATCTGATTTCAAGAAACGGAGGCTATGATGAGAGCAGACAAGTTTGGCAAGAGAGGGCTTACTTTTGATGATGTACTTCTGATTCCGGCCCATTCCACGGTACTTCCCTGGGATGTGGACGTAAGCACGAAGCTCACAAGACATATCCGGCTGAACATCCCCATTATGAGTGCCGGTATGGATACGGTAACGGAAGCGGAAATGGCCATTGCCATGGCTCGTGAAGGCGGTATCGGCGTCATCCACAAGAATATGAGCATCGACGAGCAGGCCCGGGAAGTGAAGCTGGTCAAGCGTTCCGAACACGGCGTCATTGTGGATCCTATTTACCTGGCTCCGGACAATACCCTGGCTGATGCGGACGAACTGATGAATAAATACCATATTTCCGGCGTTCCCATTACGGAAGAGGGAAAGCTGGTAGGCATCATTACTAACAGGGATATGCGTTTTGAGACGGACCTGTCCCGTCCTATCAGTGACATTATGACCCATGACGGTCTGGTGACAGCTCCGGAAAATACCACCATTGATGAAGCCAAGGAAATCCTGAAGGCCCACCGCATCGAAAAACTGCCGCTGGTGGATAAAGAGGGATACCTGAAGGGCCTCATCACCATCAGGGATATCGAAAAGATGAAGAAATATCCCAATGCCGTGAAGGATTAGGACGGACGTCTTCTGGCAGCCGCAGCCATCGGTGTGACACCGGATGTGGAAGACCGGGTGGAAGCCCTCCTTTCTGCCAAAGCAGATGTGCTCGTAATTGATACGGCCCATGGCCACAGCGAAGGGGTGCTTGAAACCATCCGCCGCCTCCGCAGAGATTTCCCTCATCTGGAACTGATTGCAGGCAATGTGGCAACCTATGAAGCCACCAAAGCATTGATCGAAGCCGGCGTAGATGCGGTGAAGGTAGGCATCGGCCCTGGTTCCATCTGCACTACCCGTGTGGTTGCCGGTATCGGTGTGCCCCAGATTACCGCTGTTTATGACTGCGCAAGGGCGGCTGAAGGCACAGGGGTACCCATCATTGCCGACGGCGGCATCCAGTATTCCGGCGATATTGCCAAAGCCCTTGGCGCCGGCGCTTCCTCTGTCATGCTGGGGAACCTCCTGGCCGGCACCGACGAAAGCCCGGGAGAAACCATCATTTATCAGGGTAAGAAATACAAGGCTTACCGCGGCATGGGCTCTCTGGGAGCCATGCAGGCCGGAAGCAAGGACCGCTATTTCCAGCAGAATGCGAAGAAACTGGTGCCGGAAGGCATTGAAGGACAGATCCCCTATAAGGGCCATGTGTCCGATGTGCTTTTCCAGCTCATCGGCGGTCTCCGTGCGTCCATGGGCTACTGCGGCACGCCGGATATCAAAACCATGAACGAGGAAACCCAGTTTATTGAAATCACCGGCGCCGGCCTCCGTGAAAGCCATCCTCATGATGTAAGCATTACGAAGGAAGCACCGAATTACAGTACGAAATGAAGGATATAACGTTGACATCCCATGTAGTCATGGATATCCGCATCCATGCGGTGACCATGAAAGAAGCACTGGCCTTTGCGGAAAAGAGAATCATGGAAGGGAAGCCTTCCATGATTGCCACGGCCAATGCAGAAATGATTATGATTGCGCAGCAGGACCATGAACTGGCCCGTATACTGAACGGCGCAGATCTTGTGGTTCCTGACGGCGCCGGCGTACTCTGGGCCGGAGAAAAGCTGGGCACCCCCTTCCCGGAACGGGTGACCGGGGCGGATCTGACCACAGAGCTTTTGAAAAAGGCCTCCGCCATGAACTGGCCGGTCTATTTCCTGGGTGGAAATCCGGGGGTAGCTGCCAAAGCAGCCAGAAAATTCATGGAAGACCACGGAAGTTTTTCCCTGGTAGGCTGCCATGACGGCTATTTCAATGAAGAAGAAGAAAAGAAAATTATCGAAGATATTAAAAAAAGCGGGGCAAAGCTGCTTTTTGCCGGCCTTGGCGTGCCAAAGCAGGAAAAGTGGCTCTATGCCCACAAGGAGGAATTGGGCGTTCTTTCTATGGGAATCGGCGGTGTATTTGACGTCATGAGCGGCAACCTGAAGAGGGCGCCTCTCTGGATGCAGAGAAACCGTCTGGAATGGGCTTACCGCCTGTACCTGCAGCCCAGCCGCATCGGCCGCATGATGGCTCTGCCGAAGTTTATGCGGGCTGTAGGGAAATGGAAAAAAGAACGCAGGAGTCAGTGATGCTGAAAAAACCTATCATATTACAGGAAGGCTATCCCTTCATGGCGGTGACTTTCCTTCTCGGAGTTCTATTCTGTTATCTGAAATGGTATTACGCAGCAGTGATACCGTTCGTACTTTGTCTGTATTTTACTTATTTTTTCCGGTGCCCGCCGCGGAATGGGAAAATCGTCCCCGGTGATGATACCCTGGTGTCCCCGGCAGACGGCACGGTGGTGGATGTGTCCCATGATGTGGAGGAAGATACGTTTCTTGGGGAAAAATGTCACAGGATTACCATTTTCCTCTCCATTTTTGATGTCCACTGTAACCGCAGCCCCATGGCAGGTGAAATCAAGTACCAGTCCTATACCCAGGGCCGGTTCCTTCCTGCTTATAAGGAAGGGGTAGGTTTTGAAAATGAACGGGGTGCCATCGGTATTACAGGAAAGAAGCGGTCTATCCTGGTCATCCTCATTGCCGGCATCCTGGCAAGGCGGGTGGTTTCCTGGAAGAACTTGGGAGACAAGCTCACCAAGGGAGAACTGTACGGAATGATTAAGTTCGGCTCCTGCACGGAGCTCTACATTCCCGGTGACTGCGAAATCTGTGTAAAAAAAGGCGATAAGGTCAAAGGCGGTCTGACTGTCGTAGGGAGGCTGAAGTAAGTGAATAAATCTTGGATTGCAAATGCCGTCACAGCAACAAATGCATTATTTGGCGGTCTGTCGATTATGATGTCCATTGAGGGCAATTTCAAAACGGCAGCTGTATTCATTCTTATCGCCATGGTGGCGGATGCTCTTGACGGAAGAGTGGCCCGGGCCCTCCATACGGCAGGTCCCATGGGCGTGGAACTGGATTCCCTGTCCGATGACATTTCCTTCGGCATCGCCGCCGGCGCTCTCATGTATGCCTACCAGCTGCATGAACTGGGACCGGTGGGATTCATTCCCTGTGCCCTTCTGGGTACCTTCTGTGCCTTCCGTCTGGCCCGGTTCAATGTGAAGGTCACCAGTGTGCACGGCTATTTTGAAGGCCTGCCCTGCCCGACCACCGGTGTCATTGTAGCAGCTTATGTACTTTCGGGCATTAAGATCTGGAACTGGCTGGCCGTGCTGTGCGTACTTCTTCTGGCCTTCCTCATGGTCAGTGAAATCCACTATCCCGACAATAAAGGGGCCAGCGCCGATCAGCTTCATCTGCCGGCTCTTCTGATCTGCTTTGCCTTCTTCATTATCTGCACCATTTTCTACTGGCCTGTATGGGCAGCTGCTCTCTGCGCCGGCTATATCATGTTCGGCATGATGAATACCTTCCTGAACCGCAGAAAGGCAAAACGGAAAGCAAAGAGAACCAGGAAAACTGCCGGAGAAAACGGCGAAGGGAAAGAATAATGACTTACATACTCGATATAATCATGATCCCCGTACAGCTGATCGTGGCGTTTTTTACCATTTACTATACGGTCATTGCTGTATGCGGCATGTGGCATCGAAAAGAAAAAAATCTGGCACCTCCAAAGAGCAAATTTGCCGTGGTCATACCGGCCCATAATGAAGAAATGGTGCTGGCAGACCTTCTGGAAAACCTGAAAATGCTGAAATACCCCAAAGAGCTCTACGATGTGTATGTGATTGCAGATAACTGCACCGACCATACCGCCGATATTGCCCGCGCCCACGGGGCCCATGTCTTTGAACGGACCAACCGGGAGCTGGTGGGGAAGGGCTATGCCATGGATTGGGTATTCCCGAAGATTTTCGCCCTGAACAAAGGCTATGATGCTTTCTGCGTCTTCGACTCTGATAATCTGGTCCATCTGGATTTCCTGGCGGTTATGAACAACCGCCTTCTGAAGGGCCAGAAGGTGCTGCAGGGCTATTTGTCTGCCAAGAACCCCACGGATACCTGGGTATCCGGCACCTTTGCCATTGCTTTCTGGACCATCAACCATCTGTGGCATTTGGGCAAGTATAATCTGGGCCTGTCCTCCTGCCTTGGCGGTACAGGCATGTGCATTGCGGCGGATATTGTGAAGAAATACGGCTGGGGCTGCGACTGCCTCACTGAGGATATGGAATTTTCCATGAAATGCCTGTCCCATGGCATCCGCACCTGCTGGGTTCATGATGCTATTATTTATGATGAGAAACCGCTGGGCTTCATGGCTTCCTGCCGCCAGAGAAAGCGGTGGGCCCAGGGCCAGTTCGACTGCTCTGAACGGTACATTCCCATCCTTTTCAGAGAAGGCATCAAAAGGCACAGCATTGTCATCCTGGATGGCATCATGCAGCTTCTGCAGAACTATTTCCTTCTGCTCTCCACCTTCTACCTCATCATGACATATATCAATATGTTCTATCCCTGCTTCACGGTGATTTTGTACAACGATGTGCTGGTGCCCCGTCAGTTCTGGGCGGTGCTTGGCTTCATCCAGTCCGTGGTGCCCCTCATCGTGCTGCTGCAGATCGAAGTGCCTCTGAAGATTTATCTTTACTGGCTCATTTATCCTGTATTCATGTATTCCTGGATTCCGGTCACCATCCTGGGCTGGAAGGACCGCCATAAGAAGGGCTGGGTCCATACCATCCATACAAGAAGCATGCATTTTGAGCAGGCCAAGCTCACCAGGAAGAAAGAAATCGATCAGTAAAAAAACGGTGAAGAAATGTTCCTCATTTCTTCACCGCTTTTTTTCTGCTGCATCCGAGGCTGCGGGCAGAGAAATGATAAGGAATGATAAATTCTTTGCAGCAATCTATGAATCATATCATGGGCCCTGTATAATGAAGGAAGCAGACGATTCATGGCGGTCATGAATCATCATGGGGAGGATTTTATGCAGCTTTCATGGCTTCATTCTAAAAAAACGAAAATCATCATATGGACTGTTATCCTTGTGTTCCTGCTTTGTGGCATTTACGCCTACACCCACCGCAGCCGGGTGAGCGTGGGGAAAACATCGGCCCATCCGCTGGTGAAGGTGGAGAAGATGGAAAAAAGGACATGATGAAACGGGTGGTACTGTCCGGAGAAACAGTGCCCCGGGAATCGGTGGATATTTCTCCCAAGTATGCAGGCCGGCTGGAGAAAGTATATGTGGATCTGGGGGACAAAGTGACAAAAGGAGATATCCTTGTTTCCCAGGACACGAAGGATATCAGCTATTCCATCGCCCAGAACCGGGCCGGCAGCCATGAGGCGGCGGCAGATGCAGTGGAAAGCAGGGCTTCCTATGATGCAGGCACCCTGAAAGCCCAGAGTGATTATGACAATGCCCTTTCCACTTTTAACCGCTATGACACCCTGTTTCAGGAAGGTGCCGTTTCCAGACAGGAGCGGGATGACAAGTACCAGGCCATGATGGAAGCCAGAGCGGCCCTTCAGAACCTGACCGGCCAGGATGTGGAGGGCGTGCCGACAGTGATTGCAAGCAAAGAAGCGGCAGCAGAAAAGGCGGCTTATACCGTAGATTCCCTGGAAAGTCAGAAGGGGGATATGACCATGTATGCCCCTGTGTCTGGTACTATCGGCTATCGGGATGCGGAAGCAGGCGAGTGGGCGTCGGCAGGCCAGAAGCTTTTAACCATTGTGGATAACAGCGCCCTGTACCTTGACTGCGCCGTGGCGGAACAGGACATCGGGGTTCTTCGGGAAGGCATGGACATGGATGTTTCCATCGATTCCCTGGGGGAGACGGTAAAGGGAAGAATCATTTATATCAGCCCGGACCTGGATTCCTCTACCCATTCCTACAAGGTCCGCATCCTTCTTGACGGGGATGGAAAGAATCTTCGGGGCGGCATGTTTGGCCGAAGCACTGTGATGGCTCTGGAAAGGAAGAATGCCCTGTACCTGCCCAAGGAAGGGGTGCTTGAAAATAATGGAAAGAAGTGGGCCTTCCTGATTGACAGCAGCCATAAGGTGAAAAAGGTGGAAGTTACGACAGGCCTTTATAATGATGACTCCATTGAAATCCTTACAGGAATTTCTGAAGGAGACCAGGCGGCAGTCACCAATATTTCTAAACTGAAAGATGGTATGACGGTGGATGTGGAGGAAACGGTATGAATCGGTTGAATATGACCCGCTACGCCGTCACCCATCCTGTGGGCATCATCATGATCGTCCTCTTCTTCGTGACCCTGGGTCTTTACAGCTACTACCGCATCGGTGTGGAACTATATCCGAAAATCAATACGCCCTATGTGGTAGTCAGCGTCACCTATGACGGCGCCGATGCGGAATCGGTGGAGCAGCAGGTGACCAAGCCCGTGGAGGATGCCCTTTCCTCGGTGTCCGATGTCAAGCATATTACTTCCAAGTCCAGAACCGGGAAGTCCCAGGTTACCCTGGAGCTTAATTTTGATGCCGATGTGGATGCAGCGGCGGTGGACGCTTCCCAGAAGGTGAATGCCATCAGGAAAAGCCTTCCTGATGACGCCGGTGACCCGGTGGTGGAAAAGAGGGATATGGACGCAGCGCCTATCCTGGACCTGGCCCTGGTTTCGCCCCATCCCTTGGATGAAATGTATTCGCTGGCAGACAATACGCTGACCAACGATTTCACCAAGGCCGACGGTGTGTCGGATGTGGAACTTTCCGGCGGCAGAGACCCCGAAATTGCGGTCAAGATAGACAGGGACAAACTGTCCTACTACGGGATTTCCATGAATGACATCATTTCAGCGCTGAAACGAGAAAACAAGCTGGCTCCTGCAGGCTCCTCCTACACGGACCGCCGGCAGACCCAGATCCGGCTGAATGCGCAGTACCATTCGGTGGAGGATATCAAGAAAATCTATGTCACCGCCCAGGGCGGCGGCGCCATACCCATTACCGCCCTGGGAGACGTGGTGAGGGAAGATAAAAAGGTGTCCCGCTATGCCCGGATCAATGGCCAGGACGCCGTGGGCATATCCATTTACAAGAACAGCAATGCCAACCTGGTTTCCACGTCCGACGCTGTCATGACAGTGCTGGAGCAGCTGAGAAAAGAGTATCCGGACTATCAGTTCATCGTGGTCAACGATTCCGCTGCCTATGTCCGGACGGCCCTTCATAATACCCTGGGCACCCTGGTGGAAGGCCTTTTCACCACGGGCCTGGTGCTCTTTCTCTTTCTTCGGGGCTGGCGTTCCGCAGCGGCCGTTATGATTGCCATTCCTACCTCCCTGATTGCCTCCTTCTTTGCCATGTACATGGCAGGCTTTACCTTCAACATGATGTCCCTCATGGGCATGACCCTCTGTATCGGCATCCTGGTCGATGATTCCATTGTGGTGCTGGAAAATATCCATCGCCATCTGGCCAGAGGGGAAAGTCCCAAAGAGGCGGCGGTGAAGGGCCGTATGGAAATCGGTATGGCGGCGATTGCCATTACGATCTGCGATGTGGTGGTGTACCTGCCCATCGCCTTCATGACCAGCATGACCGGCCAGTTCTTCCGCCAGTTCGGACTGACCATCGTTTTCGCATCCCTCTTTTCCCTTTTCATTTCCTTTACCCTTACGCCCATGCTGGCCTCCCGATTCTTCAAAGAAGGCCTTCACGTACCGGACAGAAAGCTCTGGCGGGCGATGGACCGGATAGAAGAAGGAATGCAGGATTTCTACGAAGAGGCCCTCCACTGGAGCTTTCATCATAAAAAGAAACTCTTTGCAGGCACAGCCCTGGCGCTGGCCCTCTTTACGGCCATGGTGCCTCTGGGCATCATTGGCAGGGAGTACATGCCCCGCACCGATGAAAGCGGTTTCAATGTGCAGATCAAACTTCCCACCGATGCCAGCATTGAGCGCACCGATGCGGTGACTGCCCAGCTGGAAGATTACCTGTCTAAGGTGCCGGAAGCCACATACTACATGGCCATGGTGGGCGGCGGCAGCGGCGTCAATTCCGGGCGTATCCGGGTGTCTCTCATGGACAGGCAGGACCGGAACCGTTCCATCTGGGACATTACCGATGAAATGAGAAACTGGATTTCCCAAAATATCCATGACGGCGATGTGAGAATCAAGGAAGACCAGGCCTCTGTATCCGGTACCTCCGGCGGCGGGCTGGGTCAGGGCGGCGGTGCTTTCCGTCTGGAACTCCGGGGCAACAACATGAAGGATTTGATTCTTGCTTCTGAAAAGGTCCAGGATATGCTGAAGCAGGGGGACTATGGCATCACCGATGTGAGCTCCACCTACCAGGAAGGACTGCCGGAGCTTTCCATCGTTCCGGACAGAGAAAAGCTGAAATCCTACGGTGTCACCGTAGGAAGTCTCTATGACACCCTGTCATCCGCCATCAGCGGCAGCGGCGGCGGCGTTCTTCCAAACGACGTGAAAAACAGCGGCAATGATACTGATATCAATGTGTACTTCAGGGGCGGTGAATCCTATAAGAAATCGGATCTTGCAGTGATTCCCATTGAAACATCCAAAGGCCTGGTCCATATTTCCGATGTGGCGCAGATCAAAGATGAAGAAGGGCCCATTACCATTAACCGCACCGACAAGCAGCGGTCCATCATCATTGGCGGAAATCCAGGCAGCCGCCCGCTGAGCCAGGTCATTGAAGAAGTGACCCGTGACCTTGAGGGCGCCGGACTGCCGGAGACTGTGAGCTTCCGATTCTCCGGACAGGCGGACAGCATGAACGAAAGTTTCACCGAACTTCTGGCGGCCCTCCTCATGGGCATGGTGCTGGTGTACATGGTCCTGTCCGTGCTCTACGAATCGGCCAAAACTTCCTTCATCCGCATGTTTTCCCTGCCCTTCGGACTGATCGGCTCTCTCTTCTTCCTCTTCCTCATGAATGATTCTCTGAATATTTACTCCATGATCGGCATCATCGTCATGGATGGCGTGGTGGCCAAGAATGGCACACTCCTTCTGGACTACACCCTGACCCTCATGCATACCCGGGGCATGAATCCGAAGGACGCGGTGCTGGAAGCAGGCAGGACCAGGCTTCGTCCTATCCTTATGACCACCTTTACCATGATCGTAGGCATGCTGCCTACGGCCCTGGCAGTGACGGCAGGCTCTGAAACAAGAAGCTCCATGGCTTGGGTGATTATCGGCGGCCTTTTAACCTCCACCATCTTTACGCTCCTTGTAATGCCCATGATTTTCCTTTTCTTCGAAAATCACTCGTTCCTTCATTTCCTGAAAAAAGAGGAAGGAAGGATCGGCGCTGCAGCCAGGAAGTAACAGGCTCTGGACTTTACAAAATCTATATAGAATCTTTTCTATTTATATGATACAATAAAAGAATCAGAATCTATGTGTTAGAAATCAGGTGAACCATGCATATTTTTATGACCAATGATGACGGCTTCGAGTCTCCCGGACTGATTGAAATGGCAAAAAAACTCTCCCGCCTGGGCCGGGTCACCGTCATTGCTCCCAATCGGGGAAGAAGCTCCTGTTCCTCCTCCCTGTCCCTCCAGACCTATCTGCGTATGTGGCACAAGGAAAGCTATGGAGAAAATATTTCCGTTCTTTCCTGCAACGGCACCACGGCAGACTGCTGCAAGCTGGCCCTGGAACACTGGCTCCGGAATGACATGCCGGATCTGGTGGTATCCGGCATCAACAACGGCTACAACAGCGGCACCGACTGCCTTTACAGCGGTACCGTGGCCGGCGCCCTGGAAGGAGCGGTCTTCGGCATTCCCTCCATTGCCCTTTCAGCAGAAACCATCAAGGATAAGGATTTTCTGGATAAAGCTTCTACCTTTGCCTTTGACATCATAAAGAAATATTTCGTCCAGGAAAAATATAGAGGCACCTTAAGCCTCAATATCCCTAAAGAGGGGAAGGAACTGTGCCTGGAAAATCCGAAGGTGGTGAAACTTGGCGTGCAGCGCTATGAAAATGCCATCCGCGAAATGAAAGACCCCTCCGGTCATCTGGGCTTCTGGCTTTCCGGGAAAATGCTGCCCGATGCAGCGCCGGACACCGACGTTTTCTGGATTCACCGAGGCTATCCTACCCTGACGCCCCTGACCTGGAACATGACGGACCGGGATGCTTTGGAAAAAGTGAGAGCTTCCATTCAATAAAAAAGCCATCAAAAAAAACAGCCCTCGGGCTGTTTTTTTGATGGCTTTTTTTCGTGGGACAGGGAACCTGGTCCACCCTTGCGTCTTCCAACTATAGGTACAAGTGGGATGCTTTCCAACGGGGCAGAGGGGGGCCGCGAAGTGGTGGAAGGGGGCCGACTGAAAGGCGGCACTATAAAACTGCGGCGAAGCCGCCACCACAACCCTCGGCCCGTCAGGGCTGTCGCCCCCTGAGCGAAGCGATACACAACCCGCCGCCATTAGGCGGCCACAACCCTCGGGGCGCAGACCCGTCAACCCTCACACCGCAGGTGTGTCCAAAGGCGAAGAAATCAGTTTTCCCAGAGCTTTGCAAGGCAGGGCTCCACCTGCACTCCTTCCCGGTAATCGCTGCCGTCTTTATAAGTGTATTCGATGGCATAGGAGAGGAAGGAAGCCGCTTTCTTTACTGCGTCGGAAAGACTTTTCCCCTGAAGAAGGGAACCGGTCACCACGCTGGTGAAAAGATCGCCGGTGCCGCAGGTGGCAAAGGGGATGCGTTTCACCTTGTAATCGGAGTAGGTGCCTTCCTTGGCATCGAAGCAGGCAATGCGGATGGTGCCTTTATCCGATGGCACGCTGGTAATCACCACCTGTTTGGGACCCCGGGCAGTGAGGTCATGGGCTATGGAAAGAAGGGCATCCGTGGTAACCGGCTTGTCATCATAGGGACGGTCTGTCAGAAGGCAGGCTTCCGTATAGTTCGGCGTCACCACTGTGGCGGCGCTGATGAGTTTCTTCATTTCCTTCACAATGTCCGGAGTAAAAACGGGGTAGAGCTTTCCGTCATCTGCCATGGCCGGGTCCACCACCACCAGGGTATCCTTTTGGGCAAAACGGGAAATGGCGTCGAGCACTATGCCGATCTGGCCTGCGTCTGCCAGAAAACCGCTGTAAATGGCATCATAAGAAAAGTTCAGCTTCTGCCATTGATCCATAAATTCCTTCATGTGAGGAGTGAAATCAGAAAAAGTGAAATCACCGTAGGTCAGATTATTGCTGAAAATAGCAGTGGGGAAGGGATTTACCTGAAAACCCATGGCGGAAATCACCGGCAGCGCTGCGGTGAGTGAACAACGCCCGAAGGCGCATAAATCATGAATAGCGAGTACGCGTTTTGTAGACATAAGTACCTCCTGCTGTATAGAATAATTTTATTTTACAATGGCCTTGGTACTACGTAAACGACCAATTTCTAAAAGAAATATATGACCAGATGGTTCGCTGTCCGCTGCCGGTTGTCGGCTGTCGGCTGTTGGCTGTCGGCTGTTCGCTAGCCGTTGGCCTTCCCCCGTTCTCCAATCCCAGTTCCAGTCCCCGTTCCCCAGTCCCCGTTCCCCAGTCCCCATTCCGCAATCCCCAGCCCCGATTCCCCAGTCCCGATCCCAATCCCGACTCCCCATTCCCCAACATCCCCTTGACAGGGGACCCCAGGGGGGTGTAGTATGGTGGACGTTAGGGATACAGAAATTTTGATTTCTAAAAATATAAATTCAGCAAGGAGAAGGAAATGGAACACTGCGAATGTCGACACACCATGCGAACGGAAAAGGAAAGAAAAGTACTGATGACCCGCCTGAAAACGGTGGAAGGCCAGATCCGGGGCATTGAAAAAATGGTGGAAAGCGACGCCTACTGCCCGGATATTGTGATGCAGGTGTCTGCGGTGACCAATGCGCTGAACAGTTTCAACAAGCTTCTCCTGGCTGCCCATATTCGCGGATGCGTCACAGAAGACATCCGGGAAGGAAAGGAAGACAAAGTGGATGAACTCTGCAGCATGCTGCAGAAAGTGATGAAATAGGATTTTTCTTTGTCTTTATCCTTAACAGAAAGATGGTGATTCGATGAGTGAAGATAAATGCCAGTACATGGTGACCGGCATGACCTGCGCCGCCTGCCAGGCTCACGTGGAAAAAGCGGTGAGCCGGGTGCCGGGAGTAGACAAAGTGACAGTGTCTCTTTTGACCAATTCCATGTCCGTAGAAGGGAAGGCTTCTGCCAGCGATGTGGTGGAGGCGGTGGAAAAGGCAGGCTATGGTGCCAAACCCATGAGTGCTTCCTCTGCCGGTATGTCCCGGCTGGAAGCGGAAAAGGAAGCCCTGGAGGACCATGAAACGCCGAAGCTCAAAAGACGGCTTCTCATTTCCATCCTTTTCCTGATAGTCCTCATGTACTTCACCATGGGACACAATATGCTGGATCTGCCGGTGCCCTTCTTTTTGAATCATAACCATCTGGGCCTTGCCCTGACGGAAATGATTCTGGCCTTTATTGTTATGGCAGTGAACCATGCTTTCTTCGATTCCGGCTTTAAGTCCCTTTTCCACAGGAGTCCCAATATGGATACCCTGGTGGCTCTGGGGTCTTCCGTATCCTTCGGCTGGTCCCTTTATGTATTTTATAAAATGACCTGGCTCATAACCCAGGGATCGTCTAGTATGGACATCATGCCCCTCTATCATGACCAGCTTTATTTTGAATCGGCTGCCATGATTCCTGCCCTCATTACGGTGGGGAAACTTTTGGAGTCCATTTCCAAAGGACGCACCACCGATGCGCTGAAGGGGCTCATGAAGATAGCCCCGAAAACGGCTCTGGTGGAAAGGGAGGGGAAGGAATCCCTCATTCCTGTGGAAGAAGTGCGGGCAGGAGACATATTCATAGTGAAACCGGGCGATTCAGTGCCGGTGGATGGCGAAATTCTGGAAGGAGAAACGGCGGTGGACGAGTCCGCCTTAACCGGTGAATCGGTGCCGGTGGACAAGAAGCCCGGCGACCGGGTGAGCGCTGCCACCATGAATACCAATGGCTATATCCGGGCCCGGGCCCTCCGGGTCGGAGAAGATACCACCTTTGCCCAGATTATCCGCATGGTCAGCGATGCGGCTGCCACCAAGGCGCCCATTGCCCGCATAGCCGACAAGGTATCGGCGGTCTTTGTGCCGGCAGTGATTCTCATTGCTATTCTGGTATTCATCCTGTGGATCCTGCTGGGCGCTCCCGTTTCCAGGGCCCTGGAATACGCTATCTGTGTCCTTGTCATTTCCTGCCCCTGCGCCCTGGGCCTGGCAACGCCGGTGGCCATTATGGTGGGCAATGGCATGGGTGCTAAAAACGGCATCCTCTTCAAAACCAGCGAAGCCCTGGAAAATGCAGGAAAAATCGATATAGCTGTCATGGATAAAACCGGTACCATTACAGAAGGAAAACCCAAGGTGACCGATATGGTTCCGGCAGAAGGGGTTTCGGAAAAAGAACTTCTGGAAAAGGCCTACGCTCTGGAAGTGAAATCGGAACATCCCCTGGCTCTGGCAGTGGTGGATTATGGAAATCGGAAATCAGTGAAAGCCCTTCCTTTGACTGATTTCAAAATCCTGTCGGGCCACGGGCTGGAAGGAAACCTGGGAGGGAAAAAACTCCACGGCGGTTCCGCTTCCTATATTTCCACCTTCGCCTCCATTCATGGTCTCAGGGATAAGGCGGAAGCACTTGCCGAAGAAGGGAAGACGCCCCTTTTCTTTGAAGAAGAAGGGAAACTTTTGGGACTCATGGCCGTGGCCGATGTGATTAAGGAAGACTCGCCCCGGGCCATCAGGGAGCTTAAGGATATGGGCATCCAGGTGGTCATGCTGACCGGCGACAATGAAAAGACGGCTGCCGCCATGGCTCGGAAGGCCGGCGTGGACCATGTGATTGCCGGTGTTCTTCCCGATGGAAAGGAAGCGGTCATCAGAAAGCTCCAGGCCTATGGGAAAGTGGCCATGGTGGGTGACGGGATTAATGATGCCCCGGCTCTGGTGAAGGCAGATACAGGTATTGCCATCGGTGCTGGCACTGATGTGGCCATTGACTCCGCCGACATTGTACTCATGAATTCCCGTCTCACCGATGTGTCCGCCGCAGTGCGTCTTTCCCGGGAGACTTTGAAAAATATTCACGAAAACCTTTTCTGGGCTTTCGCCTACAACGTGCTCCTCATCCCCATGGCTGCCGGCCTGTATCCCGGCATCCGCATGAACCCCATGTGGGGCGCCGCCGCCATGTCCCTTTCCAGCTTCACTGTCTGCATGAACGCTCTAAGGCTCAATCTTTTCAACGTCCGCAGCTCTTCCCGGGACAAAAAGAAAAAGATGACGGCCCTGCCGGACTGGGATACCATTTCCGGCAAGCCATCCTTTGCAGAAAAGCCAGAAGCGGCGGGAGGAAAGGCAGTGGTGCTGGTAGAAGGCATGATGTGTGAAAACTGCGAAAACCACGTGAAGAAAGCGCTGGAATCGCTTCCCTTCATTACCGGTGCCCGGGCAGATCATAAAACAGGCCGCGTGTCCATTACATACAGCTCACAACCCGACGAGGCAGCCATGAAACAAGTGCTGGCCAAGGCGGATTATGAATATAAAGGCATTTTATTTCCAAAGGAGGAAACAAACATGAAAGAAACAGTTAAAATTGAAGGTATGATGTGCAATCACTGCGAAATGACAGTAAAGAAAGCCCTGGAAGCCCTGGACGGTGTGGAAAAGGCTGATGTATCCCATACCAAAGGCACCGCTGTCCTTACTCTGGATAAGGCAGTAGCCGAGGGAGACATTAAGAAAGCCATCGAAGACAAGGACTACACCTTCAAAGGCATTGAAAAATAAGGAATCAAAAAGCCGTGAAACGGGAAACCGCTTCACGGCTTTTATTGTCTGGCAATCAAAAAACCAGCCTGCAGGCTGGTTTTTATGGTGCCGGAGGCGGGACTTGAACCCGCACGATGTTGCCATCGCCAGATTTTGAGTCTGGTGCGTCTGCCATTCCGCCACTCCGGCATATCGGTAATTATTTTATCATACAGACTGACCTATCGTCAATGAAAAAATGGGGGAAGCACGTAACGCAGGTTCCTTTCCTGGAAAGGAGCCTGCGAAGCGGTGAGAACAGCCTCTATAAAAACTGCGGCAAAGCCGCCACCGCTGCCCTCGGGCCTGCAGGGCTCGTCAAACTTAAGAACCCTTGGGCCCTGGGCACATTCATCTTAAGAATCTTTTTCCACAACCCTTTTACACAACCCTTTTACACAACCCGCGGCGCCGGCCGCGCCCCTTCGCGCCCAAAGGGCGCTGAACCCTTTTGAATCCCTTGTCCCCCTGTGTTATGATGGATGTATCCTTTTCAAAGGAGATGAGAGTGTGAATATAAAGCTGGTGCTGCTGGGGCTTCTGGCCTTGTTCAGCCTGTATCGTTTGTATGAACATAATGATTTCATGACTCTCTGTGCCACGGTGATCGTGGTGGCGGCCTTTGTGCTGTCTGCCCTTCATCTGTGGCGGAGACGACAGTAGGAATGCGCTGCTTTTATGAAATGGATGAGCGTTTTCCCATAAGAAAAGCCTGACTGGCTTTAACAGAGGAGGGATTCTTTTGGATTGCAGAGATGCAGCTGAAAAAGAAAGGGACACAGTGATTTCACTGCGCCGCCATTTTCATGAAAATCCTGAGCTTTCACAGAAAGAGTTCAGGACCATGGATTTTATTGAAAAGTTTCTTCATGAATTAGGAATTGAAACGGTACGGGTGCCTCATGGCGGGGTACTCGGATTTATTGACAGCGGCAGGCCGGGCTGGACGGTGCTCATGCGGGCAGACATTGATGCCCTTCCTATTAAGGAAGATTCGGTGAACCTGTCTAAGGAAAGGGTGTGCATTTCCAAAAACGATGGTGTCATGCATGCCTGCGGCCACGACGGACATATGGCCATGCTGCTGACAGAGGCCAAAATCCTTTCTCTCCATAAAAAGGAGTGGGAAGGAAAGGTGGTTCTCATGTTTGAGGAAGCCGAGGAAATGGGAGAAAGAGGAATTGCTCCCATGCTCCGTTACTTAAGGGACCATCATATCCATGTGGATACCTGCTTTGGCACCCATGTGAAATGGGATCTGCCGGCAGGAAAGGTAGGCATCCTTTACGGCACTGCCATGGCAGGAGCCTATTTCTTCCGCATCAAGCTTCATGGAAAGAGCGGCCACGGTTCCCGCCCCGATATGGCGGTGAGCCCCATTGAATGCTTTGTTTCCATTGCCTCCGAGCTCCGTTCCTACCGCATGCGGGTCACGGCGCCTACGGACAGCTTCACCTATTCTTTCGGTTCCGTGGAAGCCGGTCATGAACCGAATATTATTCCTGAAGAGCTCATGTTTGCCGGCACGGCCCGCTGCACGAAAAACGAAGACGGACTGGCTTTCCGCAAGACCCTTCTGGAGGTCACGAAGAATACCGCCGCCCTTCACGGCTGCACGGTGGAAGTGGTGGAGGACCAGTACTTCCCGGTGACCGTCAATACGAAGGAATGCGTGGACCTGGCAAGGAAGGCAGTGGTGGACCAGCTGGGCGAAGGGGCCCTGGACAGAAACTGCCCCATGTGGATGGCTACGGAAACGTTTTCCATTACCGAATCTACCTGGCCGGGGGTATTCTTCTTCACCGGCATTTATGACAAAGATGTGGGAAGCGGCAGCCCTCATCATACGCCGAAATTTGATATAGCCGAAAATGGTCTGGTTACCGGTGTGGCAGCAGCCCTGTCCTATGTGACAGCGGTGCTGAAAGAAAAGCCGGCCTGCCCCTCCTTCCATGCAGTGGATCTGGAAAGCATGCTGAAGCTTACAGAATGATTTGAAAAAAGGCTTTGGAGAAATGGAAATCCTTTCTCCAAAGCCTTTTTGGGTCTATGAAGTTTCCGGGCCGGCATAGGATAAATGGGAATCACCTCTGGAACATGATTCGCGGAAGGACTATAATATAAACAGGAGATAAAGTAAGGAAGCATTCATGAAATCTATTTCTTTTTTCATGAAAGAGGCGATAGGTATGCTTCCATCAGCATTGCTTTTTATTGGCAGTATTCTTTTTATAGGCGCCGGTATTTTCTGTATTGCGGAGCCGGCGGAGTCCCTTCTGGCGGTGGGCTATTATATCGGATTTGTCCTTGTCCTTGGCGGGGTATGCCAGATTCTCCGCTGGATGAAAACGGAGGGCGCCAGCCGTTCTCTCTGGCATCTTCTCATGGCTGTCCTTGATACGGCCTTCGGCCTGTGGATGATGATTTCCCTGGCTTTTGCCGTGGTGGCCTTCATGCTGCCCCTTCTCTTTGCCCTCTATATTCTTCTCCGCGGTATTTTCATGATGATCCTGCGTTCCAGAAAACAGGCATCTTTGAGAAATCCTAAGCTTTATATGGTGGCAGCGTTGGTGCAGATTCTTCTGGGACTGCTTCTGGTATTCCGTCCTGACGCAGCGGGACTCCTCTTCATGTACATGGTAGGGGCGGCCCTCATCTGGAGTGGCATCAGCACTTTCCTTACCTGGAGGAAACAGGGCGGTATGGATGAATGAAAAAAAGCTCTGAAAAATGCGAAGCATTTTTCAGAGCTTTTTTTGTGTAGAATGACAGTATTTCCAAAGGTTCATCCTTGCATATGATGCAGGGGATGTGCTGTCCTGCCGCCTCTCGCTGCAGCCATACGTTATATCTCCGGCTGAAGCGCTGAATCTCTCCGGGCGGTGTCAGCCATTCCGGAGAGAGCCCATAAAACTTCGGGAAGTATATCCCTGCACAGGAGGCAGGATTTGGAGCAATAAAAAAACTGCGCCGTAAAGGGCACAGTTCTTTATGAAAGGGCTCAGGCCTTTTCTTCCATCTTTTCCTTGTAAGCTTCCTTTGCTTCTTCCTTGGCAGCTTCTGCTTTTTCTTTTGCTTCAGCAGCTTTAGCCTTGGCAATGGCAGCGTTTACGTTTGCGTTCAGACGGGATTTCTTACGAGCGGCTGTATTCTTATGAATGACGCCCTTCTGGGCAGCACTATCAATGATGCTTACAGCGGCGCGAAAAGCTTCTTCTTTATTGTCAGAGTTAGCAGCAGCTACAGCTTTCTTCATAGCGCCGTGAATCTGGGATTTAACAGCAGCGTTGGCAGCTCTTTTAGCAGCGTCCTGTCTCATGCTTTTCATGTTGGCTTTAATCTGTGGCAATGTATTTCACCTCCCGTCTGCATTATTCATACCATGCCATTCTATCATATTTTGATTGCCATGGCAAGGAAACTTTCAAAGAAATATAAAGACTTGCTTTTACGGCTCATTTCCCATGATTTTATCTTTCATTTGAATAAGATCATGGGCTTTTGTACAATAAAGAGGAAAGGAAAAGAAGTGCTGATTCATCCATAGGGGCTGTGTTGATTCCTGGATTCCAGGGAGGAAATCAAAGCCGTGGGCCCTGGAATCGGTGACTTACAGTCGGAGTAGCGGTTTCACGAAAGGAGAAGCCCATGTATGTAGGTGTAGACTTAGTAAAGATAGACCGGTGGAAACGGATACTGGAAAAGTTCCCCGCCCGGGCGGAGAAGATTTTCACAGCAGAGGAAATAGCCCACTGCGAGAAGAAGGGAAAGAAGCGGGCCGAGTCCTATGCGGCTCTCTGGGGAGCCAGGGAGGCGGCAGGGAAGGCGCTGGGCATCGGTATTTTCGGCTCTGCCTGGCAGGATGCCTTTGTGACCTGGACGAAATGGGGAGCGCCGGTGCTTCATCTGCAGGGCACTTTCCAGAAAAGGGCAGAGCACCTTGGCATCACGGATATGTCCATTTCCATTTCCCATGAAGAACATATGGCCATTGCAGTGGTTGTAATGGCAGGAGGCAGGAATGATACTGACAAAGACTGAAGAGTCAAGGCTTCTGGATTCCATGGCCATGAAGGAATACGGGATTCCGGAAATGGTGCTTATGGAGAATGCAGGATCATCGGTGGTCCGTCTGACAGAGAAATATGTGGACTGGGACGGCGCCTTTACGGTGATTCTCTGCGGCACAGGAAATAATGGAGGCGACGGGTTCGTAGCAGCCCGCTACGCAGCAGGCCGGGGAGCCAGGGTGCTGGTGCTCCTCATGGGAAATGAGGCCCACATGAGCGAATCATCGAAGCAGTACAGGCATGTGATAGATAAAATGGGAATCCCGGTGATTCCTATTTCCAGGGCTGAAGAAGGGGCTCCCTATATCCATGATGCCGATATCCTGGTGGATGCCCTCATAGGCACCGGCCTTTCCAGCGAGGTGAAGGGAGAAAAGGCGCTTCTGATTACTTTGATGAACGAGGCCCAGGGCATCATCATTTCCGTAGATGTGCCAAGCGGCATGTTTACCGATACCGGCAGGGCTGCCGGGGTGGTGGTGGATGCAGACTATACGGTGGCGCTGGGATCTGTGAAACGGGGCCATGTGCTGTATCCCGGTTCTTCCTACACCGGCAATCTGCTCTATTCGCCCATTGGCATTCCCGATGAGGTACGCATGGATTTTCCTGTCCATCTGACGGAAAAGGAAGATGTGTTCAATATCCTTCCCGTGAGAAATCGGGTGTCCCATAAAGGAAAGAATGGTTTCATCGGTATTTTTGCCGGCTCCTATGGCATGGAAGGAGCGGCCCTTCTGGCAGGCCAGGGGGCTCTCTATGCCGGCGGCGGCAAGGTGGCGGTGGTGACGGCTGCCGATGCTCATCCTGCGCTGGCAGGCCGGATTCCGGAGCTCATGGTTTCTTCTCTCGGGAAGGGCCCCTTCTTTACAGAAGCGGACAGCGAAGAAGCGCTGGAAAAGGCGAAGGCCTACGATGTCATAGCCCTGGGGCCCGGTCTTGGCAGAGAGAAGGAAACGGGAAAGTTTGTGAAGAGTCTCATCACTTCTTTTGATAAGACCATGGTCATTGATGCGGATGCCCTTTTTGCAGTCAAGGAAGAGAACATTGCCCTGGATACATGTCCCGGGCGGCTCATCCTTACGCCCCATGTAGGGGAATTTTCCCATCTCACCGGACTTTCGCCCAAAGAAATCGAAGATGGACGGATTGACGAAGCCATCCGGTTTGCCGTGGAGAACCATGTGGTGCTGGTGCTGAAAGGGGCGCCTACGGTGACTGCCATGCCTGACGGCTCGGCCTATGTAAATACCACCGGCAACCCGGGCATGGCCACCGGCGGCATGGGAGATACCCTGACCGGTATCATAGCAGCCCTGGTAGGACAGGGCATGAATGCGTCCGGCGCCGCCCTGGCAGGGGTATACCTTCATGGGCTGGCAGGAGATATGGCGGCAGAAAAGACACCGGTAGGCTACCGGGCCGGTGATCTGGCAGAATGGATTCCATTGGCCCGGGCAGAAGTGATGAAAATGGGGAGATAACCATGCATATATTTCAAAAACTGATGAAATTTCTGGCAGTGTTTCTTTTGTCACTGTCATTAACCGCTGCTTTTTCCGCCTGCGGCAGCAGTGCGTCCTCTTCGGCCAGTCCGGCGAAGGCCTCTGCTGCCGCCAAAGGAGGACAGCTTACTGTGCGCATGCTGGACATAGGCCAGGGAGATGCCTTCCTTCTGGAAAAGGATGGGAAGTTTGTCATGATTGATACCGGGGACATTGAACACCGGGACCAGATTGTGGCGCTCCTTCATAAATACAAGGTCAAAGAAATTTCCAAAATCATTATTACCCATCCCCATGCAGACCATCTGGGCGGCATGAATGCCATCTTCAAAAATTTCAAGGTGGATGCCATTTACGACGACGGCATGCCTGCGGCCACCGGCTCCTACAAGAACTACCTGAAGCAGATCAAAGCGAATAAAATTCCCTACCATGTGCTGAAGGCAGGGGACGAGGTGGATTTCTTTGACGGCGTCAAATACAACGTGCTGGGTCCTGTGAAGGTCATCAAAGACCAGAAGGGAAATTCCGATTTCAATAACAATTCCGTAGTGGGCCGTCTGACCTATGGGAAATTCTCCATGATGTTCACCGGCGATGCGGAAAAAGAGGAAGAAAAAACCATTCTTGACAAGGGAGGCACCCTGAAGAGCGATGTGCTGAAGGTGGGCCACCATGGCAGCCGTACCAGTACGTCCCCTGCTTTCCTGAAAGCCGTTTCTCCCAAAGATGCTTTCATTTCCTGCGGCCAGGGCAATGATTACGGCCATCCCCACAAAGTGACCCTGGACAAGCTGGAAAAAGCCAAAGTCCATGTATACCGCACCGACAGGAACGGCACGGTTACGCTGACCACCGACGGCAGCAGTTATCATATTGAAAAGGAGCGGGCATGATGAAGAAAGAAGCCATTGTAGACCGTATCGAAGGGAAAAAGGCCGTACTGATTACGGACGACGAGGAAACGGTGATTCTTCCGGCGGCCTGGCTGCCCGATATCCATGAAGGCATGGCGGTGGATATGGATTTCACAGAAAATCCTGAAAGAGAGAAGGCGTCCATGGAAGAAGCGGAAGACCTTCTGGCGGAAATCAAAAAGATGAATGGGGAAGAATAAAATGGGGGAGCGCCGATGGCGCTCCCTTTTCCCTATATGATATGATAGATGGAAAGCCTTTGGAAAAGCGCTGACATGATCATGGCCCGCTTTTATATAAGCAGACTCTATGAATGAATCGGTGCTTCTCGAAGACGGTAATTATTGAAATGCAGGAGGCATTTATGGCACAGACTAAGAGAGAACTAGTAAAGGCAGCTCTTGACTGCAAACCGGTAGATCGTGTACCGGTTGGTTTCTGGCATCATTTTCTGGCAGATCAGAGACACGCAGACGCACTGGCCCATCACTCCGCCTGGGTGGACAACCTGGCGGGACATGATACCTTTTACAAATCCTGGAAACCGGACTTTGTAAAAATTATGACCGACGGATTTTTCCTCTATCCCCACGAGCAGCTTCATGACCTGAAGTCCATCAGGGATGCGGAAAACATCAAACCTTTGGGCAGGGATTCGGAGTGGATTCAGAAACAGGTAGAACTCTGCGGTATCCTGACAGAAAGATACGGTAAAGAAGTGATGGTATTCTACAACCTCTTTGCCCCCACCCGGTGCATTGAATTCCAGCAGACCGGGAGCGATGCGAAGACCGTGATTACCCGCTTCATGAAAGAAGATCCCGAGGCGTTGAAGGAAGTCATGGCAGTGCTTACGGAAGACATTGCCACCCTGGCCAAAGCCGTGATTGCCGATGGTCATGCCGACGGGATTTACCTGTCAGTACAGAACATTCCCCATCCCGATATGACCTATGAAAAATACAGGGAATTCATTACTCCTTCTGAAATCGCCGTGCTGGAAGCAGCAAACTCGGTGTCTGACTATAACCTGCTCCACATCTGCGGCTACATGGGCTGTCACAACGACCTGACCTGGTACAGGGACTATCCCTTCAAGGGCGTGAACTGGGCTGTGGCTTTCGAAGGGGTGCCTCTGGAAAAGGGAGAGGAAATCTTCAATCACCGCTGCGTTATCGGCGGTTTTGACAACAACCCGGAAGGCGTCCTTTATTCCGGCACCAGGGAAGAAGTAGAAAAAGAAACGGTGAAGATCCTGGAAAAAGCAGGCACCAGAGGCGTCATCCTGGGCGCCGACTGCACGGTACCCAAGGACATTGATCCCGAAAGATTCAACTGGGTCAGAGATGCCGCTGCCGCTTTCGGCGTAAAATAAGAACATAATAATAGATAATAAGGGCATAAGGGAAAAGGGCCGTGAAGAAATGATTTACATTTTTTCACGGTCCTTTTTTCGTGGAGAAAAGGGGGAACCCTAACGATCCCTGCGCCACCCATCTATGAGAGCCGGCAGGAAGCTTCCCACCGGATTTGCGGTTCGCTTTGCATCGCTTCGCTCGGGGGGGCCGCCGATTGGCGGTCAGGACCGCGATGGAGCATCCTATCGGTGCT